>Ga0187809_10000308_pt1 | contig 28619 bp, 25 predicted proteins | sample NC_wetland_sal_i_8_FD_132415 | JGI IMG/M metagenome (GOLD analysis project Ga0187809, IMG submission 132415) | Wetland sediment microbial communities from Neuse River Estuary, North Carolina, USA - ASW_4 | ecosystem: Environmental > Aquatic > Freshwater > Wetlands > Sediment | place: USA: North...
AGGAGGTCGAGGGCGTCGATCTCGTCACGGTGGTGACGGAAGGTATTTTTTCCTATTGCGGCGTCAAGATCAAGATCGATACCGACCGCCATGTCGGCGACGAGACAGCGACGGTGCGCGCCAAGGGCGAAGCGGTCGGCCATGTCACGACCGGCGAATATGGTTCGCAGATGCTTTCGCTCGGCGGCGTCGCGCATCTGACCGGCGGCTCCAAGGCGGAAGGCCGCGCCACCTGCGAGGCACTTCTCGACCTCTGCAACCGAAAGCCGGTCGAACTGACCATCGACGGCGGCACGAGCCTGATCGTCCAGTCCGGCAAGCCGCCGGTCATCGACGGCAAGCCGGAAGAGCGGATGCGCGTCGGCTGCGGCTCGGCGACGATCGGCATGTTCGCGTCGCAATGGAAGGATTTGGTCGATGAGGTGGTGGTGGTGGACGACCATATCACCGGCGTCGTTTCCGAGCATCAGGCCGGCAAGGTCATCGGCTGGCATGATACGGGCATCAAGATTCTCGGCCGGCGCTCCACCCCAGGCCGCTATTTCAAGGTATCGGAGCCCGGTCTCGGCTGGGGCGGCACGATGATCGCCGATCCGCTCGAAATCCTTGGGGAGTGGAACGCGAAAAAAGGGGCGCGGCCGGGGCTCTCGCTTTTGATGGTCTCGACTACGGGCGAGCAATTCGCCTATTTCGAATTGGATGAGGATCTGAAGCCGGTCGAGAAGCCGTTTCCAGAACGGCTGAGGAAGTCTGTCGATCTGATCGAGGAGAATTGCGAGCCGGCGCTTTGCACCGTCCTTTTCGTCGGCGGCGCCGGCGGCAGCCTGCGTGCCGGCGTAACCGAGAACCCGGTTCATCTGACGCGTTCCGTCCACGGCCTGAAAACCTATGTCACCTGCGGCGGTGCGCCGGTCTATGTCTGGCCGGGCGGCGGCATCACGTTGATGGTGGACGTCGCTCGCATGCCGGAGAATTCCTTCGGCTCGGTGCCGACGCCCGCACTGGTCGCGCCGATCGAATTCACGTTGCGACGCGACGATTACGAGCGTATCGGCGGCCATGTCGGCGCGATCCGCAGCGTCGAGGACGTGATCTCCAAGGGCGGCGAATATCTCAATCCCCGTCTCGGCCGCGACGCGCCCGGGGGCAATCCCTGGCCGCCGCTCCGACAGCTGCGCCGCCTGCCGGGTGAGGCATGAACGGCCCGCAAATCTCCTGGCTGCCGGACGGCAAACGGCTGCATATGAACCATGGGCCGATCGACCTCGTGGTGGAAGCTTTCGGCGCGCCGGAAGAGGTCGGAGCCGCTTACCGGCAGGCCGCGAACAGGTTTCATACCATTTTGGATGAACTGGTAGCCGAATTGCGGGAACTGCGCCGGCCATCGGGCGAAAAGCGCCGTTCCTTCGCCGGCTCAACGGCGCGGCGCATGGAAGAGGCCGCCTGCCATTTTGCCGATGTCTTCATTACGCCGATGGCGGCGGTCGCCGGTTCGGTGGCGGACGAGATGCTGGCGGCGCTGACAGAAGGGCGGCAACTCGGCCGCGCCTATGTTAACGACGGTGGCGATATCGCTATCCATCTGGCGCTGGGAACGTCCATGAAAGCGGCGATCGCCGGCACCGGCCATGGCTTTGCCGACCGGCTGGAAATCGGCGCTGGGAGCCCCGTGCGCGGCATCGCCACCAGCGGCTGGCGCGGCCGCAGTTTCTCGCTGGGCATCGCCGATGCGGTGACGGTGCTTGCGAAGGATGGCGCGACGGCGGATGTCGCCGCGACGCTGATCGCCAATGCCGTCGACCTGCCGGGGCATCCGGCGGTCAGGCGCGAGCGCGCCTGTGATCTCGCGCCGGACAGCGATCTCGGTGAGCGGCTGGTGACGACGGATGTAGCGCCGCTCGGAGACGCGGAAATCGCCGAAGCGCTCGATCGCGGATTGGCTGTTGCCGAGAGCTATCGCAAGCGCGGGCTGATCGAAGCGGCGGCATTGTTTCTTGGCGGCGACGTCCGCGTAAGCGGAGAGTTTCCGTCTCGAAAGCTTGCGCCTCTTCGCGCCAGAGGGGGGCGACCTAAGGCGTCGCCCCATCAAACCATCCACGGAGCCACGTCATGCCTGAATTCCCGATCCGCCGCATTTCCGTCCTGACCGAGGAAATCCTGCACGAGGGCGGGCCGGCGCCGGCCGAACCGCGTCGCAGGGCGGCGGCCATGGCGCTGGTGAAGAACCCCTTTGCCGGCAAATATGTCGAGGAGTTGCAGCCCGGCATGGAAGACTTGAAGCCGCTCGGGCTGATGCTGACCGACAGGCTCGTCGCCGCTCTCGGCGGCATCAAAGCCATCGACGGCTACGGCAAGGGCGCCATCGTCGGTACGGCCGGCGAAATCGAACATGGCGCGCTCTGGCACGTTCCGGGCGGCTATGCGATGCGTGATCGACTCGGCAAGGCGAAGGCGATCGTGCCTTCGGCGATGAAGGTCGGCGCGTTCGGCGCGGCGCTTGACGTGCCGATCGGCCACATCAACGCCGCCTATGTGCGCAGCCATTTCGACGCCATGACCGTTTCTATGCCGGACGGCCCGCGCCCCGACGAGATCCTGTTCTGCCTCGTCATGGCCTGCGGCCCGCGTGTCCACAACCGCATGGGCGGGCTAGCCGCCGCCGCCGTCAAGGGCGAGGATGGGCTTCGATGACGAATGGGCGGAAGCTGGTCGCGATCGAGCAGGATCGGCTTTATGAACTCGATGAGCAGATCGGTTTCCTCCTGCGCAAGGCGAACCAGCGGCATGTGGCGATCTTCGCCAAGCACATTTCCGACCTGACCCCGCCGCAATTCGCCGCGCTTGCCAAGCTCGAGGAGGTCGGCCCGACCTCACAGAATCAGCTTGGCGCCATGGTCGCCATGGACGCGGCGACCATCAAGGGCGTTATCGACCGGCTTAAGGCACGAAAGCTGGTCGCATCGGCGCCCGACAGGGAAGACCGCCGGCGCATCGTCGTGAGCCTCACGGCAGAAGGCCGATCGATTGTCGGTGGTCTGCTCGCGGCCGCCGCGACCATAACCGAGGAGACTCTCGCCCCGCTCAATGCGCGCGAGGCCGCGACGCTGCTCAGGCTTTTGACGAGACTGACGTGAAGCCCGCGATCAGACGTGCTGGCCGCCATTGATATGGATCTCGGCGCCGGTGACGTAGGACGATTGCCCCGAACAGAGAAAAAAGATGATGTCGGCCACTTCCGCGGTTTGGCCGAGCCGGCGCAAGGGAATGCTCTCCACCAGCTTCTCCGTCCCCGGCGACAGGATCGCGGTGTCGATCTCGCCTGGCGCGATCGCGTTGACGCGCACCCCATGCGGGCCGAAATCCGCCGCCATCTCGCGCGTCAGCGAGGCGAGTGCGGCCTTGGAGGTGGCATAGGCCGTCCCGGCGAAGGGATGGACCCGGCCACCGGCGATCGAGGTGACGTTGACGACGGATCCCCTGGCCGCCGTCAGTTCCTTGAAGAGCCCCCGCGCCAGCATGATCGGCGCGAAAAAATTGACCTGGAAGACGTCGCGCCACAATTGCATCGGCGTTTCAAGCGAGTTGAGGCGATTGCCCTCGTCGCGCTTGGGCGAGATCGCGGCATTGTTGACGAGCGCGTGCAACTGTCCGCCATTAGTCTCCAGCCGATGTCTGATCTCGGCGACGGCGATGCCGACATCCTCCTGATTGGCGAGATCGACCTTGATGTGGTCTTCGGGCCCTGCCGGCCAAGGGCAGTTCTCGGAAAAATCCTGTCTGGAACAGGTGATGACGCGCCAGCCCTCGCGCGAAAAGCGCTTCACGGTGGCGTGGCCGATGCCGCGGCTCGCGCCGGTCAGGACCAGGGTCTTGCGCGTATCGGTCTCGGCCATCTCTTTTCTCCCCGTCCTATGTAGACGAGCGCCGGGCTTCTGGCGAGGGGTCTGTCGTCGCCGCGTAGCGCCCGCTTATTGCGTGCGGCCGAGAATGATGTCGAGGATCGACGCATGCCTGTGGCGTTGGCGCGAGCCGCCGCCGACATCCGCTGGAGGCACCGGCCCATCCATCGACGCCGTCATATCGCCGCCATCGTCGGCGCGGGAAGTCAGGTCGGCCGGCGGCCGCGGCGACCGGATCGACGGAAGGGTTCCGCGGGCAGGCGGCTGGCCATTGCCGAGCAGGGACGGGACGGAGGGAGCGCCTTTTTGCGGCGACTGGTCCTCGTCTTCGCTTACGGCCACGGCGGGGATATTGTTGTTCGGCGCGGGATGCCAATCGCCCGGCAGGTCCTTGACCGGGACGCCCTTATGCGCGGCGGCCATGAAATCGTGCCACGCCATAGCGGGCAGGAATCCACCCGTCACGCCTTTCATGGGCGAGTTGTCGTCATTGCCGAACCAGACGCCTGTTGTCAGATTGGCCGTATAGCCGAGGAACCAGGCGTCGCGATAATCCTGGCTCGTGCCCGTCTTGCCGGCGGCTGGCCAGCCGAATCCCGCGCGCCTGGCCGTCCCATGCAGGATGGTCTGCTTCATCATCGCGTTCATCTCGCCGACGATCTCGGGCTTCAGAACGCGCGGTTCCGCCTTGTCGGGGAATTTGTAGAGCACCCTTCCGTTGGTCGTGGTGATGCTTTGAACGAAATGGACCGTCGGCTTGAAGCCGCCATTGGCGAAAGGCACATAGGCCGCCGTCAGTTCGAGTGGCGTCACCACCGACGTTCCGAGCGCGATCGAATAATTCGGATCGAGCTTGGACTCGATGCCCAACCGGTGCGCCACGCTGACAACCGTTTGCGGCCCGACTTCCATCACAAGCTGGGCCGCGACGGAATTGAGCGAGCGGGCCAGCGCCTCGGCAAGCGTGACGCGGCCGAAATATTCCCCGCCATAATTCGCCGGCGTCCAGTTGCCGATCTTGACCGGCGCGTCGTTGCGAATGCTGTCGGGCGTGCGGCCTGCTTCCATCGCGGCCGTATAGACGAAAGGCTTGAAGGCGGAGCCCGGCTGCCGTTTGGCCTCCGAGGCCCGATCATACTGGCTCGAGGCATAATCGGCGCCGCCGATCATGGCGCGGACCGCGCCCGTATTGTCGATCGAGACGAGCGCCGCCTGGCTGACATGGCGCTTGGCCCCATATTTCTCGATCAGGCTGTGGATCGATTTCTCCGCGACCTTCTGGAGATCGAGATCAACCGTCGTATGAACGACGATATCCGTATTCACCTTGCCGATCAGATCCGGCAGTTCCTTCATCACCTGGTCGGCGACATAGTTTTGTGAACCTGTCCAGTAGGCCGGCGCGCGAGACGCAGGCTGCTTCATCGCCGTTGCAAGCTGTGTCTTGTTGATCATGCCCTGATCGTACATGGCCTGCAGCACGACTTGGGCGCGCGCCCATGCGGCCTTCGGGTCATGCGCCGGCGAAAGCCTGGAGGGCGCCTTGACGAGACCGGCGAGAAGCGCTGCCTCCGCAAGCGTATCGTCGCGCGCCGACTTGCCGAAATAGCGGCGCGACGCCGCCTCCACCCCATAGGCGCCCGAGCCGAAATAGACCCGGTTGAGGTACATGTCGAGGATCTGGTCCTTGGTGAATTTATGCTCCAGCCACAGGGCCAGGAGCACCTCCTGCACCTTGCGCTCGATCGTGCGGTCGGGCGTGAGGAAGAGGTTCTTGGCAAGCTGCTGCGTCAGCGTCGAACCACCTTCGGAAACGTGGCCTTCTACGAGATTGGCGACCACCGCGCGGGCGAGGCCGATCGGATCGATGCCGAAATGGGAATAGAAGCGCCGGTCCTCGATGGCGACGATGGCCTTGGGGATATAGGGCGACATCTCGTCGAGGCTGAGGGATTCGCCGCCCGTCAGCCCCCGATTGCCGATCAGCTTGTCGTCTACGGAAACGATCTTGACGTTGGGCGGCCTGTCGGGGATGGCCCATGTGGTCGCGCTCGGCATTTTGGCGCCGTAATAGGCGACAACGGCGGCGCAGGCGATGCCGCCCCAGATCGCCAGCACAAAGGACCAGTAGACCGCGCGCGTGACGAAGCCCAGGAAGCCACGACGCGGCCGGGAGCGCCGGCGTCGCCGGTCCGACGACGGTTTCGACGATTTTTTATTGGCTGATGGCTTGCGTCGGCCGGCGGGTATGACACGATCCTCCTCGCTCACGGACAGACCGTCATCGGCGCGATCGCGCGACGGCCCGTCGAAGCTTGGCTCGATGCGCTCGTTCCCTTTTTTTCTGGCCATCCGCCCCTTGCCATTCCCAGAAGTCGCGCGCGGCATGAAGCGTAAATGCGGCGATTTAAAGTGGGGTTAAGCCAAATTTTCTGAAATTGCGATGAGGATCGGGCGCTTCAGGGTCGCCGCTGCCGCTCATGGTCTGCTCGATGCATTGCTGGTGAGTGAAGGTCATATTCAGAGGCGACTTCGGCTGCTAAGATCATTTCGGGCCGGGGTTCTCGAACAGCGTTTCCCCTCGAAACAGGAGGACTGAATATGGGTCTCGATCTTTCCAAGGCAGCGCTGGCGATGCTTGGCGTGGTTGCGTTGAGAGCATTCGTCAATCATCAACAGCAAGCGAGCAGCGCGCCGCAAGGCGCCGGCGGTGCGGCGGGCGGCTCGTCCGGCGGACTGGGCGGGCTCTTGGGCGGCCTGGGCGGTATGCTGGGAGGCGCCGCGACAGGCGGGTCGCTCGCCGGTGGCCTTGGTGAGCTGATCGACGGACTGAAACAGACCGGCCATGGCGACAAGGCCGAATCATGGGTAGGCGCCGGCGCCAACAAGCCGATCCAGCCGAACGATCTCGAAAGCGCCATCGGTCCCGACACGCTCGCCAAGCTGGAACAGCAGACGGGCCTGTCGAAGGACGAGCTTTTGCAGAGGTTGTCGCAGAACCTGCCCGCAGCGGTCGATCAGATGACGCCGCATGGCCGCGTCCCGACGCCGGAAGAGGCCGACAATATCTGGGGTCGCCAAGCCTGACGTTTGCCTGATGAGACAAGTATGCCGGACGACTGATAACGATCCGGCATTTGTTTCAAGCTCCGGGACACCTGCCCCTCAGGAATGGGCGAAGATATCCTGCTCCGCCCAGCCCATCAGGTCGAGCTTCGCCCGCGTCGGCAGGAAACGGAAGCAGGCTTCCGCCTCGGCGAGGCGGTTTTCTCTGACCAGCCGCCCGATGAGCTTCTCCCGCAACTGGTGCAGATAAAGGACATCGGAGGCGGCGTAATCGATCTGGTCCTGCGACAGCGTTTCCGCCGCCCAGTCCGACGATTGCTGCGCCTTCGACAGGTTGACCCCGAGAAGCTCGGAGCAGATGTCCTTCAGGCCGTGCCGGTCCGTATAGGTGCGGGTCAGCCGCGAGGCGATCTTGGTGCAGAAGACCGGCTCGGGCATGACGCCGAAGGCGTGATAGAGCACCGCGATATCGAACCGGCCGTAGTGATAGATCTTGGTGATCCGTGGATCGCCAAGCAGCCGGACGAGGTTCGGCGCTTCCTTTTGCCCCGCGGCGATCTGGATCACGTCGGCATTGCCGTCGCCGGCCGACATCTGCACGACGCACAGCCGGTCGCGATGCGGGTTGAGGCCCAACGTCTCCGTATCGATGGCGATCGCCTCGACCGCGTAGGAAGAAAGGTCGGGCAGGTCGTATTTGTGAAAACGGATTGCCATGTCAGTGCCCGGCAAGCTTTCCGGCAGCATGTGCGTCGGCGAGCGCGGCGAGGATGCGCGCCCAGGAGCGTTGCCCCTTGTGGAAGGAGGAAAGCTCGTATTTCTCGTTCGGCGAATGGACGCGGTCGTCCGGCAGGCCGAAACCGACCAGAAGCGAATCCATTCCGAGAAACTTCTGGAAATCGCCGACGATCGGGATCGAGCCCCCCATGGCGATCATCACGGCCTTTTTCGGCCATTCCGCGTCGAGCGCTTCGCGGGCGGCGTTGAGAACCGGCGAATCATAAGGAAGCTGGATCGCTGGCGAGCCGCCATGCTCGGCGAATTCGACCGAGCAGTCGGCCGGGACGCGCTGCTTGACGAAGGCGCGAAATGCCGCGCGGATCTTTTCCGGATCCTGCTTGTGGACGAGGCGGAAGGAAACCTTGGCGAAGGCTTCCGCCGAAATGACGGTCTTGAAGCCCTTTCCGGTATAGCCGCCGGAAATGCCGTTCACTTCCGCCGTCGGCCGCGCCCAGGTAAGTTCAAGCACCGAGCGCCCCTTTTCGCCGGAAGGAACGGAAAGACCGATATCGGTGAGGAAATGTTCCGGCCGGTCGGAGAGGCCTTCCCACATCTTCAATATGTCCGGCGGTGTTTCTTCGACGCCTTCATAGAAGCCCGGAATGGTGACGCGGCCGTTTTCGTCACGCATTTCGGCAAGGATTTTTGTCAGAATATGGATCGGGTTCGCGGCCGCGCCGCCATAGAGACCGGAATGCAGGTCGCGATCGGCAGCCTTGATGGTGATCTCCTCGCCGACCAGGCCGCGCAGCCCGACCGAGATCGCCGGCGTCTCGAGATCCCACATGCCCGTGTCGCAGACGAGCGCGAAATCCGCCGTCAACTCCTTCGCATTAGCTTCCAGGAAGGGCTTCAGCGAAGGAGAGCCTGATTCCTCCTCGCCTTCGAGCAGGATCGTCACCTTCAGGGGCAATTTGCCCTCCGCCTTCTTATAGGCGCGGCAGGCTTCCACGAAGGTCATCAACTGGCCCTTGTCGTCGGCCGAACCGCGGCCGGTGATGATCTTGCGGTCCTTGCCGGCGTCCTTGATTTTCGGATCGAAAGGATCGTTCTCCCAAAGGCTGAGCGGATCGACCGGCTGCACGTCGTAATGGCCGTAGAAGAGGATATGCGGCGCCGACGCATCCGGCCCTGCATGATGGGCGACGACCATCGGCCGGCCTTTGGTCGGCCTCACGCTTGCCTCGAAGCCGATCGACTGCAGATCCCTGGCCATCCACTCCGCGGCCTTCTGGCATGCTTCCGCATAGGCCGGATCGGTCGAGATGGAAGGGATTCGCAGAAGCTCGAACAGCCGGTCGAGGCTGGCGGGAAGCCCTTCGTCGAGAACGGCAAGCACTTTGGTCGGAGCGGTCATGAACAGGCCTTTCGAAATGGAAGGCCGCACCTTAGAGCGACAGAAGTCCAATTGGAACCGTTCTGCCGGAGCATGATTTTCAAAAAAGGAATTTTTCAGGACCGGGCGGCAATTGCAGAAGGCCGCCTCCTTCTAACAACATCAAGGTTCTGCTTTTGCATAATAAATGGCCGCCGTGGTGGAGGGGAAACCACGGCGGCCTTTACTCGAAACGATGCGGCAGCCCGGAGAGGGGGATGAGGCTGCCGCAGTTGTCCGGTTAGGCGGGGGACGGGCCTTGTTCCGGACTCGGCTAAAACAATTGCCGATGACCGATATCTGGCCCTCTGATGATGGCGATTCAAGGGCACGAAAATTACAAGTTTGTAACGAAGGCGTGATTGCGATTGGCAGCAGTTTTCGGCTGACAAATCAGGTCCGGCGCTTTGCCATGGACAGTCCCTGCAGGGCACGTTAGGCGTTAGCCATGAAACAGGGCGATCATCTCTTTCTTGTCGACGGTTCTGGCTATATTTTCCGCGCTTACCACGCGCTGCCGCCGCTGACGCGCAAATCCGACGGCCTGCCGGTCGGCGCGGTGGCCGGCTTCTGCAATATGCTATGGAAACTCCTGCGTGACGCACGCGATACCTCGGTGGGCGTGACACCGACGCATTTCGCCGTCATCTTCGATTATTCGGCGGAGACCTTCCGCCATGCGATCTATTCCGAATACAAGGCCAACCGCTCCGAGCCGCCGGAGGATTTGATCCCGCAGTTCGGCCTGATACGACACGCGACGCGCGCCTTCGACCTGCCCTGCATCGAGCTGGAAGGCTATGAGGCGGACGACCTCATCGCCACTTATGCCAGGCTGGCCTGCGAAGCCGGCGCCGACACCACGATCATCTCCTCCGACAAGGATCTGATGCAGCTCGTTGGCGAGACGGTCTCCATGTACGACCCGATGAAGGACCGCGAAATACGCATCCCCGAAGTGATCGAGAAATGGGGCGTTCCGCCGGAAAAGATGATCGACCTGCAGGCGCTCACCGGCGATTCGATCGACAACGTTCCGGGCGTGCCGGGGATCGGGCCGAAAACGGCGGCGCAATTGCTGGAGGAATATGGCGATCTCGACACGCTTCTCGCCCGCGCTTCCGAAATCAAGCAGAACAAGCGCCGCGAAACGCTGATCCAGAACGCCGAACATGCCTTGCTCTCGCGCCAGCTGGTGACGCTGAAGAATGACGTGCCGATCGAAATGGGGCTCGACGCTCTTCGCTTGCAGCCGCCGGACGGGCCGAAACTGATCGCCTTTTTGAAGGCGATGGAGTTTTCCTCGCTGACCAGGCGGGTCGCGGAAGCGACGGGCGCCGATCCGGCGGAGATCGAGCCGGCCCATATTGAGGTGGTGCGCGATGGAGAGGCGCATGGGCCGGATGTGGGGATTTCCTCCCCCCTTGGGGGGGAGGTGTCTGCGAAGCAGACGGAGGGGGTCGCTGCTGCAATCACCGCACCCGGCCAGACTGCGTCTGGCCATCCTCCCCTCAAGGGGGAGGGAAATACCCCCCTCGCGCTCGCCCAGGCGCGCGCCGAGGCGGCCGTCGTGGAAAAGATCGACGTCAACGCCTATCACTGCATCCGCGATCTCGCGACGCTGGAGGCCTGGGTGGCGGAGGCGGCGGAAGAAGGGCTTGTGGCCTTCGACACGGAGACGAACTCGCTCGACCCGATGCAGGCGGAGCTTTGCGGCTTTTCACTCGCCATCCGCCCCGGCCATGCCGCCTATGTGCCGCTTTCCCACAAGGCCGGCGCCGGCGATCTGCTTGGCGGCGGGTTGCACGAAAACCAGATTCCCATCCGCGACGCGCTCGCCGCGATCAAGCCGCTGATGGAAGACAGGGCGGTGCTGAAGATCGCCCACAACATGAAATTCGACTGGCTGTTGATGCTGCGACACGGCATTACGATCGCGCCCTTCGACGATACAATGCTGATCTCCTATGTCTGCGACGCCGGCGCGAACGGCTCGAATGGCGGCCACGGCATGGACGGGCTGGCGGAGCGCTGGCTCGGGCACAAGACGATCCATTACAAGGAACTGACTGGCAGCGGAAAATCCTCCGTCACCTTCGATTTCGTCGACATCGACCGCGCGACCTGTTACGCCGCCGAGGATGCCGACGTGACGCTGAGGCTCTGGCGCGCCTTGAAGCCTCGCCTCGCCGCGAAGGGTCTCGTCTCCGTCTATGAGCGGCTCGAACGGCCGCTGGTGCCGGTCCTGGGTAGGATGGAATCGCGCGGCGTCTCCGTCGATCGCCAGATACTCTCCCGCCTTTCCGGCGATCTGGCGCAGGGCGCCGCGGCGCTTGAGGCCGAGATTTACCAGCTTGCGGGCGAGCGCTTCACCATCGGCTCGCCGAAACAGCTCGGCGATATTCTCTTTGGCCGCATGGGCCTGCCCGGCGCGACCAAGACGAAGACCGGCCAGTGGACCACCTCGGCGCGCGTGCTGGAGGATCTGGCCGCTGAAGGCCATGAACTGCCGCGCAAGATCGTCGACTGGCGTCAGCTCACCAAGCTGAAATCGACCTATACGGACGCTCTGCCGGGCTATATCCATCCCGAAACAAAGCGCGTGCATACGTCTTACGCACTGGCCGCGACGACGACCGGACGGCTCTCCTCCTCCGAGCCCAATTTGCAGAATATTCCGATCCGCACGGCGGAAGGCCGCAAGATCCGCACAGCCTTCATCGCCGAGCCCGGCCACAAGCTGATCTCGGCCGATTACAGCCAGATCGAGTTGCGCGTGCTCGCCCATGTCGCGGACATTCCGCAATTGAGGCAGGCTTTCGCCGACGGCATCGACATCCACGCCATGACGGCGTCGGAAATGTTCGCGGTGCCGGTGGAAGGCATGCCGCCGGAGGTGCGCCGCCGCGCCAAGGCGATCAATTTCGGCATCATCTACGGTATCTCGGCCTTCGGCCTCGCCAATCAGTTGTCCATTCCGCGCGAGGAGGCGGCTGACTATATCAAGCGCTATTTCCAGCGTTTTCCCGGCATTCGCGACTATATGGACCGGACAAAGGCCGAGGCGCGCCAGAACGGCTATGTCACGACCATCTTCGGTCGCCGCGCGCATTATCCGGAAATCCGCTCCTCCAATCCGTCCGTCCGCGCCTTCAACGAGCGGGCGGCGATAAACGCGCCGATCCAGGGCTCGGCCGCCGACATCATCCGCCGCGCCATGGTCAGGATGGAGGATGCACTCGACAAGGCCGGCCTGAAGAACACGGCTATGCTGCTTCAGGTGCATGATGAGCTGATCTTCGAGGCGCCCGACGAGGAGGTGGAGAGCGCTATCCCGGTCATCCGGCATGTCATGGAAAACGCCGCGATGCCGGCGGTGTCGATGGCGGTGCCGCTCCATGTCGACGCCCGCGCCGCCCACAATTGGGACGAAGCGCACTGAGCGAACATACCGCTTCGCCAGCGGCAGGGCGATTGCATATGAGTTCGACCCCCGCTCCGATCGGCTTCGCCGACCACCTCTCCCCCGCTCGACGGGGGAGAGGAAGCGCTGGCCGCGAGGCTCGGTTCCCTTCCTCTCCCCCACGCATGTGGGGGAGAGGTGGCCGCGAAGCGGACGGAGTGGGGGAACTTTCCTTCTGGCGGATGAGATAAGCATGGTGCGACAGTCGCATGCCGTCACGCGCGGCGTCAGATCAGCCCGTATTGCTGCGCCTTGTTCTTGAGGAACGGCAATCCGTAGCCGAGGACGTCCTCCCGCGATTCCGCCACCGGCCGCCAGACCGACAGCGCCGAGGCGATCTGCGGCGGCACCGTGATGAAGCTTTCCATCGCCATGCCGCCCTTGAACCCGATGGCGGCCAGCGCGGCGAAAACCTCGTCCCAGGCGATCGTGTCCTTGCCCGGCGTGCCGCGGTCGCTGGCGGAAAGGTGGATGTAGCGCAGATGCTCGCGCGCCTTCAGGATGCCGTTGGCGATGCCCTTTTCCTCGATGTTCATATGGTAAGTGTCGAGATGAACGAAGACATTGGGCCGGCCGATGCGCTCGACGAGTTCTACCGCCTGTTCCGCCGTGTTGAGGATATGGTTTTCATAGCGGTTGACCGCCTCCAGCCCATAATCCATGCCGAGCGAGCGGGCATAGGCAGCGGCCTTTGAGACGACGCGCGCAGTCGCCTCTTTTTCCTCATCCGTCGGCGGGAAGCCCGTGCGCTGCCCGATCGCGCCATAGATGACGCCGCTCATCGCCCGAGCACCGATCGCGTGCGATTTATTAAGCGCTATTTTCAGGAATTCAAGCGCGCCGTCGGGATTGGTCGTCGGCAGACGGTCGAGCGGCAGCCCGAGCGAGCAGACGCATTCGACATTGTGCTTTTCAAGAAGCTCGCGCGTATGCACGGCATCGACGCCTTCGGGATCGAGCATGGTGATTTCGAGGAAATCGATGCCGTACCGCACTGCTTCAGGAATGGCGAACTCAGCCGCCGCGCGGTTCCATTCCATCGCCCACATCGCGGTGTGGACGCCGAAGCCTTTTACCGCCATTTATTTTCCCTCCGCTTGCCGCTCAGGATTTGTCGAGCACGATCTGGAGCTTCACATCCGCCGGCCGGCCTTCCGCCGCCCTTTCGAAGGCCTTGATGGAATCCTGGAAAACGAATGTCTCGGAAATCAGCGGCTTCAGATCGACGCGGCCCGACGCGATCAGCGCGATCGCCCGCTCATATTGATGCGCATAGCGGAAGACCGTCTCCACCCTGATCTCCTTCGTCGAGGCGGTCGAGACGTCGAAGGCGATTGGGTCGACCGGCAGCCCGACCGCGACGATCGTTCCGCCCGGACGTGGCAGGTCCATGATCGTTTCCCATGCCTTCGGCGAGCCGGAGCATTCGAAGACGACGTCCGCGCCCCAATCTTCCGTCAGCCGCTTGACCTCATGCACGAGATTCGTCGTCTTGATGTTGACGGGAATGACGCCTTGATAGCGCGCGGCGATGTCGAGCTTAGGCTGCGCGAGGTCGGCGACGACGGCGCGCGCGCAGCCGCCGGCAAGCGCGGCGATCGCCACCATCGTTCCGATCGGCCCGGCGCCGATGACGACCGCCGTGTCGCCCGGCGCGATCGTGGCCTTGTGGGCCGCCTGCATGCCGACGGCGAAGGGCTCGATCATCGCCCCTTCGGCGAAGCTGACATTGTCCGGCAGCTTGAAGGTGAAATCAGCGGGGTGGACGACAGTTGGCGTCAGGACCCCATGCACAGGCGGCGTCGCCCAGAACTTCACCGAGGGGTCGATATTGTATATGCCGAGCCGGCTCGCCTTGGAGGTGGGGTCGGGAATGCCGGGCTCCATGCAGACGCGATCGCCTACCTTGAGGCGCTTCACGCCCGCACCCACCGCCACAATGACGCCTGCGGCTTCATGCCCGAGCACCATCGGCTCCTTGACGACGAAAGGCCCGATCTTGCCATGGGTATAGTAGTGAACGTCCGAGCCGCAGACGCCGACCGTATGAATGGCGATCTTGACCTCGTCCGGGCCGGGTTCCTGGGGCAGGTCGATATCGCGAAGCGAAAGCTCGTGCTGGCGTTCGAGGACGAGTGCGGGGACCATTGTCATGGTTCAAATCCTTCAGGGGGCCGAATGGCCTCGCCGTTGTTGTGGGTCATCTCAAGCCGCTTTTCGACATTCCTGTTCAAGAGATCGAACGTATCCCAAAGCTCTTTCTAGGGACGCAAAGGAGGTCGAATGCAATTGAATTATTCATATTACATCTGTATAGTGGTTCATCAATCAAAATTTTTGCCGCGAGGAGTGCTACTCCGGAAATTGGCGTCCGGCGACCTCCAGGCAAAACTCCGGAAGGGCAGCATTCAGTCCTCCATACCGCCGGGCGGATTTGTAGGACAGAGACTGGTTCCTGGCGAGGAAGCCCGGTGCGAGGGAGGCATTCGATGGCGGATTTTTATGCGCAGGCGCTGGACGATCTGGCCGGCGTATTCAGGCGGCTCGACCATGGCGGGGTTGCGCGGGCGGTGGAAGAGATCGCTCATGCCGATCGCATTGCGCTTTATGGTGTGGGGCGCGAGGGCCTGCAGATCAAGGGTTTCGCTATGCGGCTCTTTCATCTCGGGCTGAAGGCCGCCGTCGTCGGCGACATGACGACGCCGCCGGTCGGGCCGGGCGATCTCCTGATCGTTTCGAGCGGACCAGGCGCTTTTTCCACCACGCAGGCGCTGATCGGCGTGGCGAAGAAGGCCGGCGCCCGAACGCTCGTCGTCACCGCACAACCCGATGGCGCAGATGCCCGCGCCGCCGATGTCGTCCTCGTCCTGCCGGCGCAGACCATGGCGAACGATCAAGGGCAAAAAATCTCCGTTCTGCCGATGGGCTCGCTCTTCGAGGGCGCGCAATACCTTCTTTTCGAAGGCATGGTCCTTGCGCTTCGCGACAAGCTCGGCATCTCGGCGGAAGCGATGCGGGCGAACCACACCAATCTCGAATGAGGCGCGACGCTGCGGCTCATTCCGGCCATAAGAAACGCGGGAGAAGAAGACTGATGGGTCAGGCCTTGGGGATCAATCTCTCCTTCTGCGTCAAAAGATGGGTGACGCCGGAATTGTGGGCGCCGCTGGTGCGCGACCGGCTCGGGCTCGATCTCGTGCAATTCTCCTTCGACCTCGTCGATCCGATGTGGCCTGACGACATTCTCGCCGATATCGCCGCCGAATTGCGGCGCGTGCCTGGGGAATTTGGCGTTACGATCCACAGCGCCTTCATCGGCCTCGCCCATTACGCCTTCAACCAATTGCTGCATCCCGATCCGCGTATCCGCGACTATGCGGAGAAATGGCTCGTAAGAGCCTATCGTTTCGCCGGCGCGGCTGGGATCGAGCGCGTCGGCGGGCCGCTCGGTGCAATCGCCGCTCGCGCCGATGGCCGGGAACCGGAAAGCCTGCCCGAAAGGGATTATGACGATCTGATCGCCCGCATGCGCAGGCTCGCAGATGCAGCACAAGAGGCGGGGCTTCGCGAGCTTTATGTCGAGCCGACGCCGCTCAGGCGCGAATGGCCGTGGACGATCGCCCAGGCACGAAAGATGATGGAGGATGTCGCCGGCGCGCCGGTTCCCTGGCGGCTCTGCCCGGACTGGGGCCACGCGACTTTCGAGCCGCTCTATGGCCGCTATCGCGCCTCGATGGAGGACTGGCTCCGGGTACTGGCGCCTCATATCGGCATGGTGCATATCCAGCAGACCGATTTCCAGTATGATCGGCATTGGGATTTCACCGAGGCGGGGGCCGTCGATCCCGAAGCTGCCAGGGCTGTGCTGCGGCAGGCCGGGCTTGAGGACCGTCCCGTTTTCCTTGAGGTCTTCTACCCGTTCGAGCGCGACGACCGGTCGGTTCTCGACGCCGTCGCCGCCTCAATCGGGATATTGAAACGCGCTTTTGGATAAACGGTTTTGAGCCAGACCGACCTTGTAAATGCCGACCCCGCTCCGGACGATACCAGCGATCACGTCCGGGCGCGCATCGCGTGGTATTATTTTGCCGCCGGGCTGACACAGCAGGACATTGCGAGCCGGCTTGGCGTCACCCGTCTCAGGGTCAACAAGATCGTCGGACAATTGCGCACCGACGGTTCCGTCAACATCGATATCCGTATTCCGGTCGCCCGCTGCGTCGAACTGGAGGAGAGGCTGAAGGCGCGCTACGGGCTCCGGGACGCGCGCGTTATCCCGTCCGTCAGCGAGGGAGACGGGCAGCAACGCCTTATCGGCGAGGCCGCCGGGACCATGCTCGACCCGCTGATAAGGGACGGCATGGGGCTCGGCGTCGGCTGGGGCAGGACCCTTTCTTTCGCGCTGAAGAAGATCGCGCCAAGACGCTTTTCGCGAAGCTGGGTGGCGACGCTGATGGGCGGCCTGACGCGTGGCTCCGGCACGAACACTTTCGAGGTTTCGACGGCCTTCGCCAAGGCGCTCGGCTCCGAATGCTACTATCTCGCCGCGCCGATCTACTTCCCCACCGCCGAAAGCCGGGCAACGCTCGTCTCGCATTACGGCATATCGGAAGCGTTGAAACAGGCCCGCAACGCCGATCTCGCGCTCGTTTCATGCGGCGACCTGTCCGACAGGTCCCTGCTTGTCGCAACGCAGACTGTGTCGGAAAATCTCGAAAGCCTGAGGAAAGCGGGCGCGGTCGGCGATCTGCTCGGCGTTTTCCTCGAAGCCTCGGGCCGGCCGGTCGATCATCCACTCAACCAGCGAACGATGGCGATCTCGCCGGCCGATCTCAAAGCGATACCGGACTCTATCCTCGCCTCGGGCGGACCACACAAGGCGCCGATCATGCGGGCGATCCTGTCCTTTGGTTACGTGAAGCGAGTCGTCACCGACGAGGATTGCGCCGCCGCTATCCTTTGACGCCGGAATGCCGTCGAGATCACCTCCGAGAGGATCGGCTCGGCTACCCCCTCCGGCCGGTTCGCGGCCACCTCCCCCTCAAAGGTGGAGGAAAAAAGTGGCGCCGCTTTTCCCTCCCCGCCAGGGGAGGGCGCCTCGCGCAGCGAGGCGGGTGGGGTGAGCCAATGCTCACTCATATCCTATTCCTCTCCTATTGCGGGAAGCGGCGCGGCCTAAGCGGCTTCAGGCTCCGACCCTCCTTGTCGAAGAGATAGCAAAGATCGGCCATGACGCCGATCGAGACGGCATCGCCGCGCTCGGCCGCGACATCGCCGGCGCGGCGCGCGACAAGCAAGGTCTCGTCGGCGAGGGAAACATGGAGCAGGACCTCGCTGCCCAGATGCTCCACAAGCTGCGCCGTCGCCGGCAGGGTGGCGTCGGCCGCGCCGTTTGCCCCCGAACCGATCAGCAGATGTTCCGGACGCACGCCGAGATCGACACCGTCGCCCTTCGCGAGCCCGCCGGCTTCGACCGGAATGGAAACCCGCCCGGCGCCCGGCAATTCGACAACGACGCCATCGGCGGAGACATCAGCCACTGGGACTTTCAGGAAGTTCATCTTCGGCGAGCCGATGAAGCCGGCAACGAAGAGATTTTGCGGCTGGCGGTAAAGTTCGAGCGGCGCGCCGATCTGCTCGATGCGACCGGCGTTGAGCACCACGATGCGATCAGCCATCGTCATCGCCTCGACCTGATCGTGGGTGACATAGATCATGGTCGCGCCGAGACGCTCGTGCAGTCCGACCAGTTCGGCGCGCATCTGCACGCGCAGTTCCGCGTCGAGATTGGAGAGCGGCTCGTCGAACAGGAACGCGCGCGGCTGGCGCACGATGGAGCGGCCAATGGCGACGCGCTGGCGCTGGCCGCCCGACAATTCCTTCGGCTTGCGATCGAGCAAATGCCCGATCTGCAGCATTGAGGCGGCCTGCTTGACGCGCTTGTCGATCTCGGCTTGCGGAACTTTCGCCACTTTGAGGCCGAAGGCGATGTTCTCCACCACGCTCATATGCGGATAAAGTGCGTAGGACTGGAACACCATGGCGACGCCGCGCCGCGCCGGCGGCCACGCTGTCACGTCATCCTCGCCGATGATGATGCGGCCTCCGGACGGCTTCTCCAGCCCGGCAATGGTCCTGAGCAGGGTCGTCTTGCCGCATCCCGAGGGGCCTACGAAAACGACGAATTCTCCATTCTCAACCGAAAACGACACGCCGTTCAGCACGTTGACGGGACCATAGGATTTCTTGATCTGCTCGATGCGGATTTGCGCCAAGGATTACCCTCCTGTTGTGCCTTCGACGGGCTACTTGACCGCGCCCATCGTCAGGCCGCGCGCGATGTATTTATGAACGGCGATGCCGCCGATGATGACGGGAGCGCAAACCATGGTGGCGCTCGCCAGTACCTTCGGCCATGGCACCACATAACCACCGAGATAGGTGAGCGCGATGGTGGGTGCGGTCCGCGATCCATGTCCCGGCGTCAGTATGAAGGCGTAGAGCATGTCGTTCCAGGCGAAGATGCCGGACAGGATCGCCGAGACGGCGAGGCCCGGCGTGACCAGCGGCAGGCAAATGCGCAGGAAGATCTGGAACCGGTTCAGCCCGTCGAGCTGTGCCGCTTCTTCAAGTGCAATCGGCACGGACCGGAACTGGTCGACCATCAGCCACACCACGAGCGGTATGATGAAGATCTGATAGACGAGGACGAGCGTGATGAGATTGTTGATGAGATGCAGCTTCGCCGCGGTCAGATAAAACGGGATCAGCACCACGACCGGCACCAGCATCCAGTTCGTGACATACCAGAACCAGATCTGCTCACGACCACGGAATGTATAGCGGGCGATGCCATAGGCTGCCGGAACACCCGCGACGAGGCCGATCGCGACCGACGAGACGGTGACGACAAGCGAGTTCCTGAGCGCGATCAATACGCCCGAATCGCTGATCGCCTCGGCATAGGCGGCGAGCGTCGGCTTCCACAGCCAGACCGGCGGGATGCTGAAAAGCTGCGTCTCGGTCTTCAGCGATCCTGCAATCATCCAGTAAAGCGGGAACAAGATCACCACCAGGATGACGATGAGGCCGGCGACATGCAGCACGCGGCCGATCGTTTCTCCAAAGCCGGTCCGCATCACTCGATCTCCCTGTAGAAGAGCCGGATGTATATGCGCGCCAGAACGATCGACAGCACCAGCATGAGGATGGATTCCGCCGAGGCGACGCCGACATCGAAGCCGCGGAAGGCGAGACGCTCGATCTGCATAATCGCGACTTCGGTGGCCGTACCGGGACCGCCCTTCTCGATCGTGTAGATCATGTCGAATTCCTTCATGGTGAAGGCGGTCTGGAAGACGAGCGCGGCGGTGATGCCGGGAAGAAGATAGGGCAGGCGGATGGCGGAGAACCGCGGCCACCAGCGCTCGGTTTCGAGCAGTGCGGCCTCATCGATCTCCGGCGGAACGGTGGACAGTGCCGCCGAAAGGACGAGCGCGACGAACGGCGTCCATTCCCAGACATGCATCATGATGACGGTGACGAAGGCGCTGGTGGTGCCGCCCAGCCAATCGACCGGCGCGACGCCGACCCAGCTGAGCAGATAATTGATAATGCCGAGCTGCTGGTTGAACATCAGCTGCGTCAACAGGCCGACGACGGCCGGCGTGATGGCGATGGGTATAACGAGGCAGATCTGCAGCAGGCGGCGCAGAAATGGCGCGCGATCGGAATCGAGCGCCAGCGCGATCAGCATGCCGAGCACCAGTTCGATTGGCAGCGTCACCGCGATCAGGATGAGCGTGCGCAGCACGGCGCTGCCGAAATCGAGCGATGTCAGGGCCGTGACGTAATTGGCGCCGCCATTGAAGACCGGCGGGCCCATGCCCATCACCCAGCTCTGCAGCGACACCACCGCCGTGTAGATGGTCGGATAAAGCCCGATCACCAGGAGAACGATGACGGAAGGGGCAATGAAAAGCCAAGGCTCGGCTTTCTCCCGAAAGCTTTTCCCCGTTGGAACGGCGGCGCTCTGGATGGCCGTATCGGTCATGAAGGTCTCGTCCACTCAATGGGGAGGGAAGGGAGGGCCGAAGCCCTACCTCCGTGAGCATGGTGCAATCGCACCATGCTCCTATTCCTTTGTTTGAGCATCTTTTCGGAAAGCCGGATCCGCTTTTCCGGATTGCTCGAAGCCGATTCGGCTTATTTATACATCGAAATGTATTTCCGCGGCGTGTTGGCGTGGCTCCAGCAGCCGGACGAATCCATATAGCTGCTCAGATCCTTGGCCATGCTGTCCAGCCCCTGCTTGACGGGCGTCTGGCCGAGCTCGATCCGGGAGCCCCAATCGGAAACGATGTCCGAGAAGCGCGGATAGCACTGGAGCTGCGGCCGCCAGTCCGGAACCGTGGCGGTTTCCCAGGTCTCCACCATGGGCTTCAGGTTCGGGAATTTCGCCTGGGCCGTCGGATCCTTGTCGGCGCTCTGGCGCGCGACGACGGCGCCGTTCTCGATCAGCGGCATCGCCATCTCCTTGGAGGTCAGCCACTGGACGAACAGCCAGCCGGCATCCTGCTTCTCCTTGGCGACCTGCGAACTGATCATATAAGCGAAGCCGCCGAAGGCCGCATAGGCGCCGTCCGGGCCCTTCGGCTCGGGAGCGATGCCGAGATCGCTGGCGACCGGGCCGGTGCTCAGCGTCGGATAGAACGCCGACCATTCGGTGATCATTGCCACCTGCTTCTGCGATAGCATCTCGACCACCTGGCTGTGATCGTCGGAGACGATGCCCGACGGCATGACCCCGAGCAGGCCCTGGCGGAATTCCATGCCGGCGACCGATTTGGGATCGTTGACGAGGATCTTCTTGTTCGGGATGTCGAGGAACCGCCCGCCCCACGGCCATAGGAAGCGCGCGAAGGCGTCCGCCGTCTGCGTCTCACCGCGCGCCGATTGCAGGGCGTAGCCGTAGACCTTCTTGTCCTTGTTGGTGAGCTTCTCGGCATCGGCTTTCAGCTCGTCCCAAGTCTTCGGCGGATTGGCGATGCCAGCATCCTTGAACATGGCCTTGTTGTAGTAGAGGAGGCCCGCATAGGAATCGAAGGGAAGGCCATAAAGCGTGCCGCCGACCGTGAAGCTAGCGAGCCAGACGGGGAAGAAATCCTTGAGGTCGAGGTTCGGATCGGCAAGCTTTTTATCATCCATGAATTGCTTCAGCGGGACGGCCCAGCCGGCGCCGGCGAAATTCACCGGCCAGACGCAATCGGTGAGGATCACGTCGAACTGTTCGCTGTTGGCGACGAAGTTGAGCGTCTCCTCCTTCAGCGTGTTCTCATAGGGGAAGTTCGTCCACTGGACCTTGATGCCGGTTTCCTTCTCGAATTCTGGCGTCAGCTTCTGCGCTGCCTTGTAGCTCGGCCGGTCGAGGCCGACGACATTGATCGTCATGCCCTTATAGGGCGCCGCGGCCTCCTTCAGGCTCCAGGCGAAGGCGTTGCCGGAAAACAAGCATGCCGCGAAGGCGGAGAGCGCCACGCCGAGGTAGCGCGAGCGGCGCTTCCTCCTGCTCTCGCCCGTTGACGCGGGCGTCATTTTCACTTCGGTGTTCATCGATTTTTCCTCCCGTCTTAGACAATGCCCAGCCCGAAGCGCCTTGCATGAGGGACGCTTCTTCCATTCCGGCATCGAGACCTCAAATCCACCAGACGGCGTTTCCCCCTACACCAACGGGACAGGTCCCGCTTTTAGAAGGCGGCATCACTTCCACCCTCTCTTGGCTTGGGCTCACGCCAGCGAGATGCCCCGACGCTCGACAAGGAAGCTGTTCGCGCGTTTCCGGGGTAACAGCCGGCTCCTCTCAGGAGACCGCCAAGGAAACTATACATATGTATTTTGAAATTTCCAATCGAATTTTGGTCGCGGTTTCACCCGGAAATCCGCTCAATCGAAGAGCTTCGCGAGAGCGCTTTCAGCCACCCGTCGACAAACCGATGTGGAGGATAAGGCCGGCTTTCCGATGTGCTTACGCGTTTCCGATCAGGACGCCGGCCGCGAAGACGAGCGCGCCGCCAAGCACCACCTGGAAAGCCGCCCGGAGGAAGGGCGTCTCCATATAGCGGTTCTGGATGAAGGCGATCGCCCACAATTCGCAGAACACGACGATGACGGCCACTGTCGTCGCCGTCCAGAATTTCGGGATGAGATAGGGAAGGGTATGGCCGAGCCCGCCGAGAGCGGTCATCAGGCCGTTGGCGAGGCCGCGCTTCAAGGGCGAGCCCCTGCCGGAAATCTTGCCGTCGTCATGCGCGGCTTCGGTGAAGCCCATCGAGATGCCGGCGCCGACGGAGGCGGAAAGGCCGACAAGGAAGGTCTTCCAGCTGTCCTGCGTCGCGAAGGCGGCGGCGAAGATCGGCGCCAGTGTCGAGATCGAGCCGTCCATCAGCCCCGCGAGGCCGGGCTGCACATAGGTCAGGATGAATTGCCGCCGCTCGTCGAGCCGTTCCTGCTTCCTGACATCCTCGGGCACGAGCGTGTTGCTCAGCCGGTGTGCAAGCGAGGAATGCGCCTTTTCCGCAATCGCCAGATCGCCGAGGAGTTTGCGGACCGAAGCGTCGGTCGCGCGCCGCACCGCCTCCTGGTAAAAGCGCTCCGCCTGCGCCTCCATTTGCTCCGCTTGCGCCCTGACCTTGTCGACGCCAAGCGGCCGCATCAGCCAGTCGGGCTTGCGCTGGTAGAAGCCGCGCACATGTTCGCGGCGGATCAGGGGAATGTGCTCGCCGAAGCGCTTGCGGTGCAGATCGATCAGCCAATCTCGGTGATTGATTTCCTCTTCCGCCATTTCCTCGAAAACCTTGGCCGATTGCGGGAATTCCGCCGCCAGCCCATCCGCATAAGCGCGATAGATGCGGGCGTCGTCCTCCTCCGAAGAGATGGCGAGCGCCAGGATTTCCTGCTCGGACAGGCTGTCGAAGGAACGGCGGCCGAAGCCGAGAAAGTGCGAGAACATGACGAATCCGGTATGATTTAGAAAAATTCTAAACTATGGACGCTGTCGTGCGGCGTCAATTGTGCTGATCGTACCCATCGCATTTATTCGCTGGTCTCGTCACGTGCGGGTGGATAGGTTCGGCTGCGGCGCGAGGCGCGACAGACGAGGATCCGATGAACAGCGAAGCGAAGATTCTTCCAGGCATTGCGGATATAAGAAAGGCGGCGGAACGGCTCGAAGGCCTGCTTTTCCCGACAAGGCTGATCGAATCGCCGGCGCTCAGCCAGAAATTTGGCGGTCGCGTCCTGTTCAAGCCGGAAGTGCTGCAGCGGACCGGCACGTTCAAGTTCCGCGGCGCCTATAACAAGATTGCCTCGCTGACGCCCGAAGAACGGGCGCGCGGCGTCGTCGCCTTTTCGTCCGGCAATCATGCGCAGGGCGTGGCGGCCGCCGCGGCCATGTTCGGCATCAAGGCTGTCATTGTCATGCCGTCAGACGCGCCGGCGATCAAGGCGAACAATGTCCGCGCCATGGGTGCGGAAATCGTGCCGTATGACCGCGAGACTGAGGATCGGGAAAAGGTCGCAGTACCCTATGTCGAAAAAGGCATGGCGCTGGTCAAGCCTTTCGACGATCCGGCGATCATCGCGGGGCAGGGAACAGTCGGACTGGAAATCGTGGAGGAATTGACCGAGCGCGGCCTTTCGCCCGATCTCGTCGTTACCCCTTGCGGCGGTGGCGGTCTCGCGGCGGGGATCGCGACGGCGGTCAAGGCCCTTTCGCCCGAAACGGAAATCTGGGGCGCCGAGCCGGAAAATTTCGATGAAACCCGCCGCTCGCTTGAAGCCGGCACGAGGCTCGCGGTCGAGCCCGGTCATCGCTCGATCTGCGACGCGCTCTTGTCGCCAATGCCGGGCGAAATCACCTTCGCCATCAATTCGAAAGTCCTTTCGGGCGTGATCGCCGTATCCGACGAGGCGGCGGGTCAGGCGATGCGGGACGCCGCCGCCTTCCTGAAGCTGGTTGTCGAGCCAGGCGGCTCCGTCGCCTTCGCGGCAATCCAGTCGGGCAAGCTCGACCTCTCCGGTAGGACGGTGGTCGTCGTTCTTTCGGGTGGCAATGTCGATCTGCCGCTTTACGCCGGGATCATGAGCCGGACCGGCTGATACCGATCCTCCCGGCGTCGGGAGCAGCCGCCATCGCCGATTTCGGATTGCCCGGCCCTTGCGGTCTTCGCTCGGACCGGCTTTGATGCAGGAATGGCGAAAGAGGTCGAACGCAAGTTCCTCGTCGCAGGCGACGCATGGCGCGGCGCCAGCACCTCCAGCAGCCGCATCGAACAATTCTACCTGGCAATTGCTGAAGGCCGCTCCGTCCGCATCCGCATCAAGGACGGCGCAAAGGCCTTCATCACGTTGAAATTCGGACTGAATGCCAAGGTGCGCGATGAATTCGAATTTCCGATTCCGGTAGACGACGCGCGCGAGATGCGGGCCTTCGCCCTCGGTCATATCATCGACAAGACGCGCTACCTCGTGCCGCATCACGGCTATGCCTTTGAGGTCGATGTGTTCCATGGCGATCTGGATGGCCTTGTGCTGACCGAACTGGAGACGCCTGACGACTTAGCCAATACCGCGCTTCCGTCCTGGCTTGGCCGCGAGGTGACGGGCGAAAGCGGCTATTACAACGCAAGCCTCGCGAGGCTTGGTCGTCCGGCGGAGCGAAAATGAGCTACAGGATTGATCCCCGCGCGCCGCTTGCCCCGGAAATCCGGCGGATCGGCGTCGAGCAAATTCATGAGGCGATCTCCATCCTTGATGAGGGGCGTGCGAAATCGGACGGCGATGCGCACGAGGCGCGCAAGCGCTTCAAGCGCCTGCGTGGCCTCTTGCGGCTGATTGACGATGCCGCGCAGGACTTTCGCACGCAGGAAGAGCATCGCATCAAGGAGATCGCCGACAGCCTTTCCGCCATTCGCGACGCGACCGCCATTGTCGAGGCAATCGATCGCTTCGCCAGGGATGTCGAGGAGCCGAAGAGCATCGAGCGTTTGCTGAGGCTTCGTCGCGGCCTTCTTGCCCGCCGCGACAGGATCATGAGCAAGCAAGGTTCTCTCGGTGCGAAGATAGGCGAGGCGATCGATGGCCTGCATCTTGCCGAAAAGGCATTTGAAGGCCTTTCCCTCCCCAGCGTCCCGGACGAGGCAGCCGCGCTTCTGGCAAAGAGCGTGGAGAAGACTGTCTGGCGTGCGCGGACGGCATTGCGCAAGGCTAGCAGAAAAGGCCGAGACGAGGATTTCCACGAATTGCGCAAGAGCGTGAAATATCACGAGATGCACCTTCAGCTTCTGGACGACGCATGGCCGATGGTGCTGAAGGAGCGATGGAAGAAGACCGAAAAGCTCGGCGATCGCCTTGGCGACCTGCACGATATTCCCATGCTGGCGGAAACGATCGAGAAGGAAAAGATCGGCGATAAGGCGGACCGGAAGTTCGTCAGCAAGATGATGCGCAAGAGTCACAAGAAGCTGATCGCTGAATGTCTTGAAGACGCCGATCGCCTGTTCCAGGCGCGGCCGGAAGAGATCGCGCGCGATATCGCCATCCATTATGCGCTCGCTTCAGCGGAACGGGGGCAGGCTGAGCCGGTCAGCGCCCCGAAGCGAGGTAGGGCCCAAGCGTGATCAACGCCACCGCCACGACCGCGCAGGCGATGCCGACACCCTGGATCGCGGTTACCTTCTCCTGAAAATAGAAAAAGGCGAGCACGTTGACGGCAAGAAGCTGTATGACCGCCGAGAGGCTGAGCGCGACGCCGAGCCCGACGCCGCGTATGAGCTTCAGGATGATCAGATTGCCGAGCGTATAGAGAGCGAGCGTTAGCAGAAGTTTCCAGATATTGGGCGAGACGGCCCAGTTTTTGGCCGCGCTTGCCGCGAGGATGAAGGCCGCCGTCGAGGCGATGAGTTGCAGCAGGGCCGAGATACCCAAGAGAAAACCTCGCCGGATGAGAGCGCCAATGCTTCCGCGGAGAAAGGGCCTCCCTCTCCACATCCCCAGCTTTCGCCGCGCCCGCGATTCCCGTCAAGCGCCTGAGATGCGAAAGGGTCTCACCCGACGAAGGCGCGCTCCACCACGAAAGCGGCGGGGTTGCTGTTCGACCCCTCCACTAGCCCCGCGCCCTCCACCAGCGATTTCACGTCTTTCAGCATCTCCATCGAGCCGCAGATCATCACGCGGTCAGCCTCTGAATTGAAGGGCGAGACATCAAGATCGGCGAAGAGCGTTCCGTCTTCGATGAGCTTGGTGATGCGGCCGCGGCGCATGAAATCATCGCGTGTCGCGCTGCTGTAGAAGGTCAGCCGGCCGGCCGTCAGTTCCCCGATCAGCGGATCCTCTGTCGCCTGACGGTAAAGGTCCTCGCCATAGGCGAGTTCGGCCGTTTCGCGACAGGTCTGGGTTAGGATCACCTGGTCGAATTTCTCGTAGGTCTCCGGATCGCGGATCAGGCTGGCGAAGGGCGCGATGCCGGTGCCCGTCGAGATCATGTAGAGCCGTCTTGCCGGCGTCAGCGCGTCGAGCACCAAGGTGCCCGTCGCCTTCTGGCGCATGAGCACGGTGTCGCCCGGCACGATCTTCTGCAAATTCGACGTCAGCGGCCCGTCGGGCACCTTGATCGAGAAGAATTCCAGTTCCTCGTCCCAGGCGGGGCTAGCGATGGAATAGGCGCGAAAGACAGGCTTTTCCGCGTTCGGCAGGCCGATCATGACGAATTCGCCGGACCGAAAGCGGAAGCTTTGCGGACGTGTGATGCGGAAAGAGAACAGGCGATCGGTATAGTGCCTGACCGAGATGACCTTTTGCGCATGGACATTGGGAGGGAGCGGAAAAGCCGCCGATTGTCGGGCTTGGGAGGATGCGGGAACAGTCATCGGCGGCCCCTGATTGTCTATCGCTTCGGTCGGGGAGGAGGAGATTCTTCAAATTCCGTGCTCTCACGAGAGCACGGACTTGCGATGGAAATTTATTAGTATACAAATGAATTTCATGTCAAGCTGGCGGCCCTGTCGGTGGTGTCGAGTCCTACAATGAATCGCGGTCCCTGGATGTTCCGGATTTTTCCATGAGCGTGAAAAGCGACGCAAAAGCCGGCCATGTCGTCGCCGGCATCGATGTCGGCGGAACCTTCACCGACCTGCTCCTCATCGACGGGCGTTCAGGCGGCAAGGTCTTGCTCGCCAAGACCCCGACAACCGTGGAGAACCAGGCCTTCGGTGTCGTTGCCGCTCTTGCGGAAACCGGCTTTCCGGTCGAGGCAATCGATCTTCTGGTTCATGGCACGACGACCACAACCAACGCCGTGCTCGAACGGCGGCTTGCCAAAACCGGCATGATCACCACGAAGGGGTTTCGCGATATCATCGAGCTCGGACGCCGCACCCGGCCCCAACCCTACGGCATGAAGGGCGTCTTCGTGCCGATCGTCCCACGCAATCTGAGGCTTGAAGTCGGCGAGCGGGTGGAGGCGTCCGGCGCGGTCAGGACCCCGCTCGGCGAGGAGGAGGTGCGCGACGCGGTCCGTATGCTTCTCGACAAAGGTTGCGAATCGCTCGTCATCCATTTCCTTCATTCCTACGCCAATCCCGCTCACGAGAAGCGGGCGGCGGAGATCGCGGCCGAGCTTTGGCCGAACGACCACATCACCATGGGCCACGCGCTCCTGTCGGAGGCGCGTGAGTTCGAGCGCGGCGTCACGGCCGCCGTCAACGCCTCGGTGCAGCCGATCCTGAAGCGCTATGTCGAGCGGCTGCGGCGCGAACTGTCCGATCGTGGCTACAAGCGCGATTTCCTCGTCATGAACGGCAATGGCGGCATGATCTCGGCAAGCTTCGTCACGCGCGAGGCGGCGAAAACCGTGATGTCGGGGCCGGCTTCCGGCGTTATGGCGGCGGCCTATACGGCGCGCCGGGCGGGGTTCCCGAACATTGTCACCTACGACATGGGCGGCACCTCGACTGACGTTGCGCTGATCCGCAAGGCCGAG
>Ga0187809_10000309_pt1 | contig 28604 bp, 13 predicted proteins | sample NC_wetland_sal_i_8_FD_132415 | JGI IMG/M metagenome (GOLD analysis project Ga0187809, IMG submission 132415) | Wetland sediment microbial communities from Neuse River Estuary, North Carolina, USA - ASW_4 | ecosystem: Environmental > Aquatic > Freshwater > Wetlands > Sediment | place: USA: North...
GTGCTTGCTGCGGTCGTGTCGCCCTTCATGCTGGCGCTGCAGGACGACAGGTATTGCGGCCATTTCTGGCCGTTGAGCGTGCCGGCTTTCTTCGCCGCCTGGTATTTGGCGCTGCATTCCTTGGTGACGCTGCTTGTGGCGGCGTTCGCGGGCAGCATCGGGAGCGCCATGAAGGCGGCGCCGACAAGAGCCCCCAATCCGGCCAGCGTCAGTTTCGAAATGGTCATGTTGTGTCCTCCTTCGGAATGACCCTTCACGCCGGATTATCCGGCTTTTCTCAAAAGTTTCAAAGCAAATCGCAACGGCGCCAATGATGCGCCTGCATCAAGGGTGATCCGCCGCGTGGACGAATGGTCAAACCGCAATTGCGGCTTAATTGCATCCGCCTCGTGCGCGGAAACGAAAATTCATGTGGGCAATGGCGGTTTCGTTCAACCGTGACTGGATCGTGTTTTTCAGGAACCATGCCTATGAAGGCGCGAACCATGCCTTCAACAACGACATCTCGCCGCGCGCTGCGACAAAAAGCGGGCGATCTTGCCTGGAGTCGGGACGATTTCTTCCTGAAGGAGAAACTGAGATGGTTGCTTGCTGCGTAAGTAACCTTAACGGCCCGACGCCTGAGCTGGCGTTTTTCTTTATCGGCCATGCTTCTTTCGGCCAGCCGAAGCTCCCGCATGAAAAATAGAGAATTGCGCTCACCGCAACGCTTTGACAGAAGTCCTTTTCAATCTGGCCTGTCTGATGATCTTCCTCGCCCGTATAACTTCCATCGGGATGGGAGAGCCGTGTTTTTCGAGCAAGTATAACGCGTCGTTTATTGTCTTCGATGCGCGCCAGAAATCATAATCTGTTATGCTTCTATTGGCCGCTAGCTGATTGGAAAGCCGGTTGATGTCGACCGCCATGGCAATCTCCATATTCAGTGCCCCCGCCGCGAGCCCCGAGAATCATCGTCTCGTTCCATAGAAGCGTTGAAGAGCGGGGGATCAAGCCGCGCCAAAACACTTACCAACTTACGAATTCCGTTAAGGTTTATAATTGGTTAACGAGGCGGAATCCGGTGAGGAATGGTCTCACGGAAGGGGTGGGAACGCCATTTCGCTTTTAGGCTTAATGGGGGCCGGAATCGCTCAGGCAGACCATCCCATCCCCGTCGGCAGCGGCCGCCGGATTTCTTTGGGAAACCCGCTTGGCCGGCAAACCTTCACGCCGCCACCGCGAGCCATTTCCTGATGCATTTCGCGTCGTCGGGGCCGAATTCGTGGCCGGCCGGCGCCACGAAGGACTGCACTTCGGCGCCATGCTCCGCCAAGAGTGCTGTAAGCGCAGGCGAGTAGGGGCCATAGGTCTCGTCCTTGGCGCCGGCGATCACGAGGATCTCGCTGCCATCGAGCCTTGTCGGCGGCGCGTTGTCCAGGACTGGCATCGAGCGGAGGAGGACGGCCCGGTGAACGATTCCGGGATGAAGAAGCATGAGGCTGCTGACGAGATTCGCCCCGTTGGAATAGCCGAGGAAGACGGCGTCTTTGGCATCGAAGCCTTCCGCGGCGGCCGCTTCCCTGACGAACACGGCGAAGGCGGCGGCTTCAGCGCGGATGCTTTTCTGATCGAAACGCGTCGGTGTGATTCGCGTGAACCAGCGCCGGCTCTCATCCTGGACGATACGTCCCCGCACCGCGATCAAAGTCGCCTCGGCCGAGACCTGGCGCGCGAGCGGCACGAGCGTCGTTTCATCGACGCCGGAGCCATGGAGCATGATGAACGTCCCGCCTTCAGGCGAGCCGCGATGAACGCGGTAGGTGAAGGAAAGTCCGGTCTTCAGCGACCCGTCCTGCTCGGCGGCGGTGGCCATCTGTTCTTTGCCTTTGCGGAATGGAGGGATTGAGCCTTCAGCCTGCGTTCAGCAAGCGGGACGTATTTTGTTGTTATGAAAGTTGATCAAACCGGATCCTCTTTCACTCGTTGTGCCGCCGTACTTCTCGCGTTTTTCAACATCCGGGTCTGAAGCGATTCGGGTGGCGTCGCGGAATCCCACACAGGCAGTCTATACACTCAGGCATAGAAACTTTTCTGACGACCATGGCAACCGAAAAGTCCGAACGCGATACACGCATTGACGTGTTGAGGGCGCTTGCCCTTCTCACGATCTACATCGACCACGTGCCGGGCACTCTGTTCGACCGGCTGACTTACAAGAATTGGGGTTTTTCCGACGCCGCCGAGGCCTTTGTGCTGATCTCCGGCATCGCGATCGCCCTTGCCTATGGATCGAAGTTCAAGCCGGGCGGCAGGCTGGTCCAGACGATCAAGATGCTGCGCCGCGCCGGCGTGCTCTATTGTTCGCACATCGTTATCACGATCGCGACGCTCGGCATCTTCTGCGCCGCGGCCATCTTCTGGCAGCGGCCGGATCTGCTCATGCAGATCAATATCGAACCGGTGGTCGACAAGACGCCGGAAGCCATTGTCGGCATTTTCACGCTTGGCCACCAGCTCGGCTACAATAACATCCTTCCCGTCTATTCGGCGATATTGCTGATTGCGCCGCTGTTCCTTTACCTGATGACGGTGAATATGAGGATGGCGCTCGTGCTGTCGGGCGGGTTGTGGCTGATTTCCGGCCTCTTCACCATCGCGCCGCCGAACTACCCGCAGGCCGGCTACTGGTTCCTCAATCCGCTATCCTGGCAATTCCTCTTTGTCATCGGCATGGCGGCGATGCTGCACATCAAGAGAGGCGGATCTCTGCCGGTCAATCGCTGGCTCGTCGGTGCGGCCGCCGGTTATGCCGTCCTCGCATTCGTCGTGGTCCATAGCCCGCTTTGGGGCACGGTGACGTGGTTCGGCCTGCCGCCGGTTCTTGGCGGCTTCGACAAGACATTCCTGTCGCTGCCGCGTCTCCTGCATATCCTGTCGCTCGCCTACCTGGTGGTCGCCGTTCCCTCGATTTCCAACTTCTTCAGGCTGTCGCCGGATCATCCGCTCGCCATTCTCGGCAAGCGTTCACTGCCGGTCTTCATCACCGGCACGCTTGCGGCGATGGTGGCTCAGGTCCTGCGGAACGTGCATCCGACCAATCTGGGCTTCGACGTCTGGCTGATCGCGACGGGCATCCTGCTGCAGTTCACGCTCGCCTATTATCTGGAATGGCTTTCGCGCATCGGCGCCTCCGCAAAGAAGCCCTCGGGAGAGGCACGGAACAAGCAGTCGGTTTTCGTCAGGGGTCAGAACCAGACCGTCGCGCCCTGAACGTCAGGCATGATGCGATTGGATCGCGTGATGCCGGCTTCAGCACTTCAGCGCAGGAACTGAAAGTCGCGTCCGGCGTTGACGGATGCCATCGCGCGATACGGCGCGGGCAGGTGATCGCCGCTTGTTGCGGGGAGCCGGTCGTGCCGAATTCCCCGCGAGCTGACCGCGCTTCAATCTACCGCTCGTGCCGGGGTTCCTTCCTTCCCGGCCAGTAGCGGAAGAGGTGGCGGCAGTGCAGGCGACAAGATGGAATCTCCGGGCGCTTCTCAGCCTCAATTTCTTCATGGCCGACATGCAGGCCGGCATTGGGCCCTTCCTTGGCGTTTTCCTCCTCGCGCATCAATGGCAAAGCGGGCCAATCGGTTCGGTGATGACCATCGGCGGCGTTGCCGGCATGCTGATGACGACGCCCGCCGGCGCCATGATCGACGCCACCACCCGCAAGCGGCTCTTCATCATCGTGCCCGGCATTTGCACCGTGCTCGCCTCGACGCTCATCCTCTATTCGCAGCATTTCTGGGTCGTGCTTTTCTCGCAGGTGGCGACCGCCATCGCGGGGGCCGCGATTGGCCCGGCCGTCGCCGGCATGACCCTCGGCATCGTTCGGCAGGCGGGCTTCACCAAGCAGAACGGCCGCAACCAGGCCGCGAACCATGCCGGGAACATGGTTGGAGCTGGTCTTTCCGGCTATCTCGGCTGGCAGTTCGGCTTTCAGGCCGTCGTTCTCCTGGCGGCCGCCTTTGGTGTGCTTTCGATCCTTTCCGTGTTGATGATCTCGCCCGACGCAATCGATAACGCCGCCGCGCGCGGCCTGAACGAGGAAGAGGGGGCAAAAGCGCATGCCAGCGGCCTCAGCGTTCTTGTCGAATGCAAGCCGCTTCTCATTCTGGCGGCATCCCTTGCCTGCTTTCATCTTGGCAACGGCGCAATGCTGCCGCTTTACGGCATGGCCGTGGTGAGCAAGACGAATGTCGATCCCGCCGTCTTCGTCGCGCTGACCGTCGTCGTGGCGCAAGGCGTCATGATCGCTGCCTCGCTGGTCGCAATGCGCATGGCGGAAAAGGAGGGCTACTGGCTGGTGATGCTGATTTCCTTTCTGGCATTGCCCGTCCGGGGTCTTCTGGCGGCACACCTCATCCAATATTGGGGCGTATATCCCGTCCAGATGCTTGACGGCGTCGGGGCCGGGCTGCAAAGCGTTGCGGTGCCGGGGCTCGTCGCACGCATCCTGAACGGGACCGGCCGCGTCAATATAGGGCAGGGCGCCGTCATGACCGTACAGGGGATCGGAGCCTCGCTCAGTCCGGCGATCGGAGGATGGCTGGCCGAACTGCTTGGCTATGGCCCGGCCTTCATGATCCTCGGCTCCTTCGCAATCGCATCAACGGGGCTTTGGCTTTTCTTCGGCGGCGTCGTTCGGCCGGCCTGCGCCACGCCATCCGACGCGAAGGGAAGCGGAGCGCCTGCTTGACCGTCGATCCGGCCCCCGATACGGCCAACGTGCTGGCTCTTGCAATCGCGGCCGCCGCTACCGCAGGCGTGATTCTGCGGCCACGTGGCCTGCCGGAAGCGATCTGGGCGGTCGCCGGCGCCATCCTGCTCGTCGTGTTCGGTCTGCTTCCCTGGCAGATGGCTCTTGCCGGCGTGCGTGCAGGCCTTGACGTCTACCTGTTTCTCCTCGGCATGATGCTCTTGTCGGAGGTGGCGCGCGAAACCGGCCTTTTCGACTGGCTTGCGGCGATCGCGACGGCATATGCGAAAGGCTCGGCGTCACGCCTTTTCCTGTTGATCTATGGCGTGGGTACGCTCGTCACGATTTTTCTGTCAAACGACGCCACCGCCGTGGTCCTGACGCCGGCGGTCGCCGCTGCGGCGCGAAGCGCGAGGGTCAGGAATCCACTGCCCTATCTCCTGATATGCGCCTTCGTCGCCAACGCGGCGTCTTTCGTCCTGCCCATCTCCAACCCGGCCAATCTCGTCCTCTACGGCAAAAACATGCCGCCCCTTTTCGAATGGCTGCCGCTTTATCTCTTACCCTCGGCGATCGCCATCATCGCCACCTTCCTCCTGTTGCGATGGACGCAGCGCGCGGAACTCGCAGGCGAGGTGGCGCGTGACGTGCCGCGCCCGCGCCTCTCCGCCGGTGGTCACGCGGCGGGGCTGGGGATCATCGCGACGGCGGTTCTGCTTCTCACTGTTTCGGCCTTTGACATTCCCCTCGGACTTCCGACTGCGATTGCGGGCGTCCTGACCGCGCTTCTCACGCTTTTGGTTGAGCGGGCGTCGCCTCTCAAGATCATCCGCGGCGTGTCATGGGGCGTGCTGCCGCTCGTGGCCGGGCTCTTTGTTCTTGTCGAAGCGCTCGATCACGCAGGCGTCATTTCAGAGCTGGCGGGGGAGATCGATCGCGCGGTGCGGATTTGGCGTGACAGCGCCGCCCTCGGCGCCGGCGTCGTCATCGCGTTTGCCTCCAACCTCATGAACAATCTGCCGGCGGGACTGGTGGCCGCGAACGCGATGCACTCAGCGCAAGCGCTGCCGGAACTCTTCCGTCGCGCCGTGCTGATCGGCGTTGATGTCGGTCCGAACCTTTCCGTCACCGGCTCATTGGCGACGATCCTGTGGCTTGCTGCCCTCAGGCGCGAAGGAATCAAGGTCGGCGCCGGCGCGTTCCTCAAAACCGGCATGATCGTCATGCCGCCGGCGCTTCTGCTCGCGCTCTGCGCGGCATGGCTGACGCGGTGACAGGCCTTGTAGCCGGTTACTTTCTTTTGATCGCGATCGAGCGGCCGGCCCGTTCCGGCACTGGCAGGGCAGCGTGTGCTTTCGCCATGCCTTGCACACGCTCTTTCATGTCGGGCGGGAACGGCGCCACCTTCGGCCCTGCCATGTCGACATGCAGCACCAGGTTCTCCGAGGTCGCGGCGAGCCAGCCATCAACATGGCGAAGCTCCTGGAAATAGCGGATACGCTTCTCGTCATGATCGAGGATCTGAAGCGTCGCCTGAACGCGGTCGCCGAGATGCAGTTCGCGCATATAGCAGATGTGGGCTTCCGCAGTGTAGGTGGTCAGCCGGCGCTCCTTTGCGTAAGCATGACCTATTCCCAGGAAATTGAAGGCTTCGTCGGTGCAGCGGTCGAGCAGGACGTTGTAGTAGGCCATGTTCATGTGGCCATTATAGTCGATCCATTCCTTCTCGATCTCCATGACGCTGGAAACGAAGGGTGCGGGAAAAGACATGGGATGGTCCTCGCTGGCGGATGGATCGGGCGGGGCTGGACAATGGCGCTCTTTAGCGAAATACCCTTAGTTCAGGCGCCGGGAAACCGAAACCGGGTTTCCGCCGAATACGATGCAGAAAACGACGGCTTTCGGCCGACGGAGGAATGATGGCACTGGCTGATCTGGTGAGGGTGGAGCGCAACGAGGCGGGCATAAGCCTGGCGCTCGATATATTGCGGCAGCGTTTCGGGCCTCGCCTGCAGACCGGCCAGTCGTTCCGCGAGCAGCACGCCCACACCACGACCTACATTCCGGTGCAGGCGCCGGATGCGGTGATCATGCCGGAATCGACGGAGGAGGTCAGTGAGATCGTTCGCATCTGCGCGGAACATCGCGTGCCAATCATCCCCTTCGGCGTCGGCAGTTCGCTCGAGGGCCATGTCAATGCGCCGGGCGGCGGCATCTCGCTCGACATGGCTAATATGAACAAGGTGATCGAGGTCCATCCGGAAGATCTCGACTGCGTGGTCGAGCCCGGGATCACCCGGCAGGAACTCAACGAATATCTGCGCGACACCGGCCTTTTCTTCCCGATCGATCCGGGCGCCAATGCTAGCCTCGGCGGCATGGCGGCGACGCGCGCGTCGGGCACCAATGCGGTGCGCTACGGCACGATGCGCGACAATGTGCTGTCGCTAACCGCCGTCATGGCCGACGGCAGCATCGTGCGCACCGCCAGACGGGCGAAGAAATCGTCGGCCGGCTACGACCTGACGCGGCTTCTGGTCGGATCGGAGGGCACGCTCGGCGTCATCACCTCGTTGACGCTCAAGCTTTATGGCATCCCGCAGGCGATTTCCGGCGGCGTCTGCCCGTTCCCAAGCGTCGAGGCGGCATGCCAGGCTGTGATCGCGACGGTGCAGATGGGCATTCCTGTGGCGCGGATCGAACTCGTTAACGCGTTGCAGATGCGGGGGATGAAGAATTATTCGCATCTCGATTATCCCGAGAGCCCGTGTCTCTTCCTCGAATTCCATGGCACCGATGCGGGCGTCGAGGAGCAGGCGCAAATGTTCGGCGAAATCGCTGGCGAATATGGCGGCGGGCCGTTCCTGTGGACCGCCAATACCGAGGAGCGGACCAAGCTCTGGAAGGCGCGCCACGACGCCTATTGGGCGTCGCTGACGCTCAGGCCCGGCGCCAAGGGACTGTCCACCGATGTCTGCGTTCCCGTCTCCCGTCTTGCGGAATGCATCGCCGAAACCGAGGCGGACATTACCGAGATGGGGCTGGTCGCGCCGATCGTCGGCCATGTCGGCGACGGCAATTTCCATACGATGGTGCTGATGGACATGGACGATCCCGCCGAGATCGAACGGGCGGAGGAATTCGTCTCGCGCCTCAATCTGAGGGCCATCGCCATGGACGGCACCTGCACGGGCGAGCACGGCATAGGGCAGGGGAAGATACGGTTCCTGGAGCGCGAGCTTGGCGCGGGCGTCGATGTGATGCGCGCCATCAAGCAGGCGCTCGATCCGAAAGACATCCTCAATCCGGGAAAAATCCTGCCGAAGAAGCAGGCTTGATCTACTCTTCCGGTTCGGTCGTGAACTGGAGGGGATAGCCTTTCGCCTTGCCGGCGTCGGTCGCGCGCGTCGCCTTGGTCTCGGCCACATCCTTGGTGTAGACCGCGACGACGCAGACGCCGCGCCTGTGCGCGGTGATCATGACGCGGTACGCCTGATCCTCGCTCATGCGGAATTCCGCCTTCAATACACGGACCACGAAGTCGCGCGGCGTGTAATCGTCATTGACGAGGATGACCTTGTGCAATTTGGGTCTTTCCGTCTTGACCCGGCTTTTCGTCTTCGGTGCGGTGATGGTCGTTTCCGTCATGGCCTTGCGCCCTTGCGGCGTAATCGGCGCGAAGAGCGGTTATCTATCGCGATGATTGATATTGTCCCTCAAGCGGCAGCCGATCAAGACTTGTCCACCGGCGGTGCGCTTTATCGACATGGCCTCCCGATTACGCTATGGCGGCAAGGCGGTCCCGAGGCGGCAGGATCGCTCATGACTTGCGGAGGCGTCAGCTGGCCCGTCTTTTCGTCATCATCGGCGGCCTGATCGTTATCGTGCTGACAGCAGCGCTTGTCGGCCCCTATTTCATCGATTGGACTTCCTACCGTTCGGACTTCGAGCGGGAGGCAAGCCGTATCCTCGGCCGTAAGGTGACGGTCATGGGCAAGGCCACGGCGAGGCTGTTGCCCTTTCCCTCGGTGACGTTCACCAATGTTCGCGTCGCGAGTGGAACGCCCGGGCAACCGGCTGTGACGGTCGACAAATTCTCCATGGACGCCGAGCTTGCGCCCTTCCTGCGTGGCGAGCTGCTGATCTTCGACATGCGCGTCGTCAGGCCGCATATCGTCGTTGCTATTGATCCCGACGGCACGATCGACTGGACGCTGCGGCCCTCGGCGCCTTTCAATCCGCGCCAGATCACGCTGGAAAAGGTGACGGTCACGGATGGCTCGGTGACGGTCGCGCATGGCGCGAGCGGGCGAGAGCTGCAGTTCACCGGCATCGATGGGGCGATATCGGCCAAGTCCCTTGCGGGGCCATGGCGTTTTCAGGGAAGGCTTGTCGCCGATGGCGAGCCGGTTTCTCTCGATCTCTCTACCGGAATCGCCGGAGCCGACGGCCGTATGCGCATCCGAATCAAGGCCGATCCCCGCGATTACCCGATCGAACTCCTGACCGATGGCGATACCAGCATCACCAATGGCAAGGCGGTCTATGCGGGCGATTTCCGGCTCAATGTCCATGCTGACAAGGCGGCCATCGCCGCCGCCAAGGCAGCGCGTGAGCCGGCTCCGTCGGATCCGTATCGCTTGAGCGGGACGTTCTGGCTCGATCACAGGCGTCTGGCCGCTGACCAGTTCCGTTTCGAGACCGGACCGACCGACAACCCTTACGTGGCGAACGGCAAGGCTTTTCTGGATTTCGGAGAAAAGCCGCGTTTCGGCATAAGCGCGAAGGGTGAGCAGGTGCGGTTCGACGAAGCGGTCGGCAACGGCACTGCGGGCAGGCTGACGCTCGATGAGAGGATCGCAGCTCTGAAGCGGGTGATCGGCGACCTGCCGAAGCCGACCATTCCAGGCCGCATCGATGTCAGGCTTCCGGCGGTGCTCGCGGGCGACACGACGATCCGGGACGTGGCTTTTTCCGCCGAACCGGCCGAGGGCGGCTGGACGCTCAAATCGTTCGACGCGATGCTTCCAGGCCGCACGACGCTCGAAGCAAGCGGATTCCTGCGCGCCGGCGGCGATTTCGGCTTCAAAGGTTCGCTGCTTCTCGCCGTCAAGCAGCCCTCCGGCTTCGCCAACTGGATCGCGCATGACGTGAACGACGCGATCCGGCGCCTGCCGTCCGCCGGCTTCAACGCTGATGTCGATCTGACCGAACGGCATCAAGCCTTCCGCAACCTCGAACTCATTCTCGGGGATGCGCGCTTCACGGGCAGCCTCGACAGTGTCGAACCCGCCGACGCGGCGCCCTCGATGACGGTCAAGCTCGACGGCGGCAAGCTGGACGTGGAAGACCTGACGGCCTTCGCCTCGCTTTTCATCGACCAGAAGGGGCAGAACCGCTTGGCGGACCGCGACCTCGATCTCGAAGTCAAGGCCGGGCCAGTGACGGGAGACAGGCTGGCCGCCCAATCGATCGATGCGGCGATCCGGCTGAAGAAAGGCAGGCTCGATATCGACAGGCTGAGCGTCTCGGGCCTTGCCGGCGCTTCGCTCAGCGCTACCGGATCGCTGAAGGACTTTCCCGCCGATCCGATCGGCGATCTCGATGCGACCGTCACGTCGGAAGACCTTGCGCCGCTTTTGTCGATGCTGGCCTCGCGCTTTCCCGGCAATGCGGCGATCGGCGCCTTGGCAAGCCGTGCCGCCTCTTTTCAGGGGCTGTTCTCGAACGCGCGGATTAACCTCGTGGCGAGTGCGGCGAAGAATAAGGACGGGACGACCGGCATCGGCGCCAGCGCCAATGGCATGGCCGGCGATAGCACGTTCACGCTCTCGCTCTCGGGAAATGGCCTCCGCAACGAGCCGGAGAAGGCGAAGTTTTCGCTGACGGCATCGCTCGCCAACGACAACGCTGCTCCGGTCTATGCGCTTCTTGGCCTGCCGGCCCTACCGCTCGGGCTCGCTGGCCGGCTGGAAGCGGATCTGTCGTCCAAGGGATCGCTGTCGGCGGGCGCGGCCACCGATCTGAAGCTGCATGGCGACGGCCTTGACGCCTCTTTCGCCGGGACCGTCCGGCTTGGCAGGAATGAGCCTACGGCGACGGGAAAAGCCGCTCTCGCGACAAGGGACATGGGGCCGTGGCTGATGACGGCTGGCATATCCCTTCCTGGAATGGGGCTCGGGCTTCCCGTCAGCCTCGCGGGCGACATCGACTATCATGACGGGACGGCGTCCCTTGCGCATCTGAAAGGCTCGATTGCCGGTAGTCCGGTGTCCGGCGATCTGGCTGCGCGCGTAACGAAGAGCCAGCCTAAAATCACCGGCAAGGTTTCCACCGGCGTCCTCGATCTCAGCCTTCCGCTCGCGATGGTGCTCGGGCAGCAGTCCCTGCAATCGAAAGACAGCGGCTGGGCCCGAACACCGTTCCTGTCGGCCGCAGCCCCGGCCTTTGATGCCGATCTCGATCTTTCCGCCGGAACCGTGTTCATCGGCGGCATCGCTGCGAAGGACGCTCGCATGAAGGCGACGCTCGACCGGAGCGGCTTCCACATCGACAGCTTCGCCGGAACGTATGGAGGCGGAACGGTTTCGGGACTTGCCGATCTCAAGAACAACGACGGAACGGGGCTGTTGTCCGCCCAGTTTCGCCTTGCCGGCGTCAGTCTCGGAGATCTTCTGCCGGGGACCGGACTGGCAGGAAAAGCCGACCTCTCGACCGCCGTTACGGCGAGCGGCAAATCGCTGGATGCGATGGTCGGGGCACTTTCTGGCTCTGGAACACTCAGCTTCCACGATCTTGCCATTCCGCGTCTCAATGCCGATGCGCTTAAACCCATACTGGCCGCCGCGGATTCCTACGGCCATGAGGTGGACGCGAAAAAGGCATCTTCGCTGGCGCTCCCCTTCGTCAAAGGGGGGACTTTCAAAGCAGGGGATGGGAGTGTCGCCTTCACCGTGGCGGAAGGAACCGTGCGCGTGCCGACCTTGCAATTGCCTTCGCCTAAAATGACCGTGAATACCGATTTGAACGCTGACCTCGTCCACCGCACGGTTGCGGCGAATGGCAGCATCTCCTATGCGGCGGGCGACGACGCGCTCGTCGGTTCCGAACCGAGCCTCGGATTCACCGTCGCGGGCCCGCCTTCCGCTCTTGCCGTCACCTACAATACCGGTCCTCTGGCGCAGTTCTTGACGCAGCGCGCGCTCGAACGGGAACAGGCGAAAGTCGAGGCCATGCAGGCCGCGCTTCTGGAAAAGCAGCGCCTCCATCGCGAGGTCGACTATTATTCCGAGCGGGATCGCATCCGTCGGCAGCAGGAGGAAGAGAAGAGAAAAGCCGAAGAGGAAGCCGCACGGAAGGCCGTGGAAGAGACCCAGCACGAGGCCGAGCAGGCCGACGAGCGCTTGCGTCTGGAGGAATCGCGAAAGTCGGTGGAGGCGCCGCCGCTCAAAACGGCTCCGCCGAAGGCAGTAGAGAAGGCGCCGCCGCCCTCGAATCCGGCTGCACCGCGGCACGAGACCGATTCTCATCAGGATGGATTGAAGGGCCTTCCGGGCGTCACGGATTTCCTCCAGCAGCACCGGTTCGATTTCAACAATATCAGACGTTGATGGTGCGGCCTTTTAAACCGGTGTCGCCGATCGGCCGCTGGTAAACCATTCCAGCACGTAAAGTCTTAAGGCGGAGGAGAGATTGGTCGAACGCGGCCGCGCCGCGTCGATTTCGGCGATTAGCCCCGCGAGCGGGACAGATCGCCTGGCGGCGATTGCCTCAAGCTCGAGGAAGAAAGCGTCTTCCAGCGAAAAGCTGGTCCTGTGACCGCGGATCGTGACCGAGTGCTTGCGAACAGCGCTCATGATTCGGGCAAGCGGAGGATGGTCGTGGAAAAGGCGCGGCAATTCTCCAGGCGCTGCCGGCGCTTCATTTCCTGTCCCGGCCCGCGTCTTCGAGCTTATGGCCGTCGAGGAAAGCGTCGCGGTTCAACCGTTCGGACCGCTCGCGCAGCTTCTCGCCTTTATTACGCCCATGCAGACGACGGTTTTTCTCCGCCTTTTCTTCTTCCGCCGCGCGCGCCTTGCGCTTGCGGACGAGGCGAAGATTGACGATGTCGCCCATTCTCTCCCGTCTATTTCTTGCGGAAGGCATCGAGCGAAACGACGTCGGCGCTCTTGCCATCCTCACCGGCAGCGGAAGCCGCTTCCTTCTTGGCTGCCTTTTTCTCAGGACTCTTGACAGGCCGATCCGCCTTGCCCTTGGCCTGCGTCTTGGCGGGCGAGGGGAGCGGTTCGATCTCGGGAGCTGTCTCCGCCTCCTGCTTGACATCGAATTCCAGCTCGAAATTGACGGATGGGTCATAAAAGCCGCGCACCGCGGCGAAGGGTATTTCGAGCCTCTCGGGAATATCGGAGAAGGAAAGACCGACTTCGAAGCCGGCCTCGCTGACCTTCAAATCCCAATATTGATATTGCAGCACGATCGTCATCTGCTCGGGGTACCGCTCCCTGAGCCGCGTCGATATCCTCACGCCCGGCGCGCCGGTCATGAAGGTGATGAAGAAATGGTGGTTGCCCGGAAGGCCGGTGCGCGCGACCTCGGTCAAGACCTTGCGCATCACGCCGCGCAGCGCCTCCTGGGCGAGGATGTCATAGCGAATGTGGTCTTCGGCCATAGTCGATGTATCGGGCTCAGGATGCTGTTTTTGACTCGCGATCATAGCTGTAAAGAAGCTTGGCGCTGCCGTAAACCGCTTAGGTCGCGGACTCGTAAATATGATGGAAATGCGGCCGGAAAGGAAAGTGGAGGCTTCTGTTGCCAGGTGCCTCCGAACCCCGCCTAGAAGTGCGAACCTCCAGGGCTTGATCTGAAGCTATCGCGCTGCATTAAGCAGCGAGACGCGCTTCCGCATAGTTGTCGTTGGCAACTATAAGATTAGCCCGATAACGGTGGTACAATGCCGGGCAAAAGTCCGATCTTTACACCCTCGTCGATCCTGTTTCGCCCCCATCACAAGCCGCTCGGCCAGCAGTTTGTGGTGGAGGCGCCGGGTACCGCCCCCGGGTCCGAATGGCTTATTGCATCGGCCGTTTATCGCCATAGTCAGGCAAGCTGACAGTTCGAATATAGAGGCGACATGAAGGGAATGGAAGAGCCTGTAGACGGGAGAGACCATGCCTCAGCACAGCTTGTGCAAAATGCCCATCCGCCGCCTTCCTTCGGCGCCAGAAGGAACACAATTGACGCCCAATCGTTACCGTCCGAAGGGACATCATAGCTGGAGCATTTCATGAAACGTGACCGCCGCCTGTTCGCGACGTCTGCGCTTGGCCTGTTGCTTGCCCTTCCTTATCCGGGGTTGTCCTTTGCCCGTGACCAACTACCCTCAAGCGATGGCCCGCAGGCTGTGGCTTCCCAGCCGATGCCGGGAACAATGCTGGCCCAGAATGAGCAATCTCCCGACGAGAACCGGAAGAAGCATCACGGCCATGGCGGCGAACAGCAGGGCGGCGGCGAGGGCCAGCATGCCGCGCCGAGACATGAGGCCCAACCGCGACATCAGGCTCAACAAGGCGGCCTTGATCAAGGCCGCCTTGTTGAGCCTGATGTCGCGGTTGGGCCTCATGTCTCGGCGCGGCATGCTGGCCCTCGCCGCCGCCCTGCTGTTCGCCGCCATGGCCGTGATGCTTCTTCCGGTTCTCGTCGGGAGATTGCTCATTCTGGGCCAGCATTGTTCCCGGCATCGGCTGGGAAGCCACAGCCTGCGGGCCATCGCTTGAGGGTAGTTGGTCACGGGCAAAGGACAACCCCGGATAAGGAAGGGCAAGCAACAGGCCAAGCGCAGACGTCGCGAACAGGCGGCGGTCACGTTTCATGAAATGCTCCAGCTATGATGTCCCTTCGGACGGTAACGATTGGGCGTCAATTGTGTTCCTTCTGGCGCCGAAGGAAGGCGGCGGATGGGCATTTTGCACAAGCTGTGCTGAGGCATGGTCTCTCCCGTCTACAGGCTCTTCCATTCCCTTCATGTCGCCTCTATATTCGAACTGTCAGCTTGCCTGACTATGGCGATAAACGGCCGATGCAATAAGCCATTCGGACCCGGGGGCGGTACCCGGCGCCTCCACCACAAACTGCTGGCCGAGCGGCTTGTGATGGGGGCGAAACAGGATCGACGAGGGTGTAAAGATCGGACTTTTGCCCGGCATTGTACCACCGTTATCGGGCTAATCTTATAGTTGCCAACGACAACTATGCGGAAGCGCGTCTCGCTGCTTAATGCAGCGCGATAGCTTCAGATCAAGCCCTGGAGGTTCGCACTTCTAGGCGGGGTTCGGAGGCACCTGGCAACAGAAGCCTCCACTTTCCTTTCCGGCCGCATTTCCATCATATTTACGAGTCCGCGACCTAAGCGGTTTACGGCAGCGCCAAGCTTCTTTACAGCTATGATCGCGAGTCAAAAACAGCATCCTGAGCCCGATACATCGACTATGGCCGAAGACCACATTCGCTATGACATCCTCGCCCAGGAGGCGCTGCGCGGCGTGATGCGCAAGGTCTTGACCGAGGTCGCGCGCACCGGCCTTCCGGGCAACCACCATTTCTTCATCACCTTCATGACCGGCGCGCCGGGCGTGAGGATATCGACGCGGCTCAGGGAGCGGTACCCCGAGCAGATGACGATCGTGCTGCAATATCAATATTGGGATTTGAAGGTCAGCGAGGCCGGCTTCGAAGTCGGTCTTTCCTTCTCCGATATTCCCGAGAGGCTCGAAATACCCTTCGCCGCGGTGCGCGGCTTTTATGACCCATCCGTCAATTTCGAGCTGGAATTCGATGTCAAGCAGGAGGCGGAGACAGCTCCCGAGATCGAACCGCTCCCCTCGCCCGCCAAGACGCAGGCCAAGGGCAAGGCGGATCGGCCTGTCAAGAGTCCTGAGAAAAAGGCAGCCAAGAAGGAAGCGGCTTCCGCTGCCGGTGAGGATGGCAAGAGCGCCGACGTCGTTTCGCTCGATGCCTTCCGCAAGAAATAGACGGGAGAGAATGGGCGACATCGTCAATCTTCGCCTCGTCCGCAAGCGCAAGGCGCGCGCGGCGGAAGAAGAAAAGGCGGAGAAAAACCGTCGTCTGCATGGGCGTAATAAAGGCGAGAAGCTGCGCGAGCGGTCCGAACGGTTGAACCGCGACGCTTTCCTCGACGGCCATAAGCTCGAAGACGCGGGCCGGGACAGGAAATGAAGCGCCGGCAGCGCCTGGAGAATTGCCGCGCCTTTTCCACGACCATCCTCCGCTTGCCCGAATCATGAGCGCTGTTCGCAAGCACTCGGTCACGATCCGCGGTCACAGGACCAGCTTTTCGCTGGAAGACGCTTTCTTCCTCGAGCTTGAGGCAATCGCCGCCAGGCGATCTGTCCCGCTCGCGGGGCTAATCGCCGAAATCGACGCGGCGCGGCCGCGTTCGACCAATCTCTCCTCCGCCTTAAGACTTTACGTGCTGGAATGGTTTACCAGCGGCCGATCGGCGACACCGGTTTAAAAGGCCGCACCATCAACGTCTGATATTGTTGAAATCGAACCGGTGCTGCTGGAGGAAATCCGTGACGCCCGGAAGGCCCTTCAATCCATCCTGATGAGAATCGGTCTCGTGCCGCGGTGCAGCCGGATTCGAGGGCGGCGGCGCCTTCTCTACTGCCTTCGGCGGAGCCGTTTTGAGCGGCGGCGCCTCCACCGACTTTCGCGATTCCTCCAGACGCAAGCGCTCGTCGGCCTGCTCGGCCTCGTGCTGGGTCTCTTCCACGGCCTTCCGTGCGGCTTCCTCTTCGGCTTTTCTCTTCTCTTCCTCCTGCTGCCGACGGATGCGATCCCGCTCGGAATAATAGTCGACCTCGCGATGGAGGCGCTGCTTTTCCAGAAGCGCGGCCTGCATGGCCTCGACTTTCGCCTGTTCCCGTTCGAGCGCGCGCTGCGTCAAGAACTGCGCCAGAGGACCGGTATTGTAGGTGACGGCAAGAGCGGAAGGCGGGCCCGCGACGGTGAATCCGAGGCTCGGTTCGGAACCGACGAGCGCGTCGTCGCCCGCCGCATAGGAGATGCTGCCATTCGCCGCAACCGTGCGGTGGACGAGGTCAGCGTTCAAATCGGTATTCACGGTCATTTTAGGCGAAGGCAATTGCAAGGTCGGCACGCGCACGGTTCCTTCCGCCACGGTGAAGGCGACACTCCCATCCCCTGCTTTGAAAGTCCCCCCTTTGACGAAGGGGAGCGCCAGCGAAGATGCCTTTTTCGCGTCCACCTCATGGCCGTAGGAATCCGCGGCGGCCAGTATGGGTTTAAGCGCATCGGCATTGAGACGCGGAATGGCAAGATCGTGGAAGCTGAGTGTTCCAGAGCCAGAAAGTGCCCCGACCATCGCATCCAGCGATTTGCCGCTCGCCGTAACGGCGGTCGAGAGGTCGGCTTTTCCTGCCAGTCCGGTCCCCGGCAGAAGATCTCCGAGACTGACGCCGGCAAGGCGAAACTGGGCGGACAACAGCCCCGTTCCGTCGTTGTTCTTGAGATCGGCAAGTCCCGAAACCGTTCCGCCTCCATACGTTCCGGCGAAGCTGTCGATGTGGAAGCCGCTCCGGTCGAGCGTCGCCTTCATGCGAGCGTCCTTCGCAGCGATGCCGCCGATGAACACGGTTCCGGCGGAAAGATCGAGATCGGCATCAAAGGCCGGGGCTGCGGCCGACAGGAACGGTGTTCGGGCCCAGCCGCTGTCTTTCGATTGCAGGGACTGCTGCCCGAGCACCATCGCGAGCGGAAGGCTGAGATCGAGGACGCCGGTGGAAACCTTGCCGGTGATTTTAGGCTGGCTCTTCGTTACGCGCGCAGCCAGATCGCCGGACACCGGACTACCGGCAATCGAGCCTTTCAGATGCGCAAGGGACGCCGTCCCGTCATGATAGTCGATGTCGCCCGCGAGGCTGACGGGAAGCCCGAGCCCCATTCCAGGAAGGGATATGCCAGCCGTCATCAGCCACGGCCCCATGTCCCTTGTCGCGAGAGCGGCTTTTCCCGTCGCCGTAGGCTCATTCCTGCCAAGCCGGACGGTCCCGGCGAAAGAGGCGTCAAGGCCGTCGCCATGCAGCTTCAGATCGGTGGCCGCGCCCGCCGACAGCGATCCCTTGGACGACAGATCCGCTTCCAGCCGGCCAGCGAGCCCGAGCGGTAGGGCCGGCAGGCCAAGAAGCGCATAGACCGGAGCAGCGTTGTCGTTGGCGAGCGATGCCGTCAGCGAAAACTTCGCCTTCTCCGGCTCGTTGCGGAGGCCATTTCCCGAGAGCGAGAGCGTGAACGTGCTATCGCCGGCCATGCCATTGGCGCTGGCGCCGATGCCGGTCGTCCCGTCCTTATTCTTCGCCGCACTCGCCACGAGGTTAATCCGCGCGTTCGAGAACAGCCCCTGAAAAGAGGCGGCACGGCTTGCCAAGGCGCCGATCGCCGCATTGCCGGGAAAGCGCGAGGCCAGCATCGACAAAAGCGGCGCAAGGTCTTCCGACGTGACGGTCGCATCGAGATCGCCGATCGGATCGGCGGGAAAGTCCTTCAGCGATCCGGTAGCGCTGAGCGAAGCGCCGGCAAGGCCCGAGACGCTCAGCCTGTCGATATCGAGCCTGCCTTTCTTCAGCCGGATCGCCGCATCGATCGATTGGGCGGCCAGCCTGTCTCCCGTCACTGGCCCGGCCTTGACTTCGAGATCGAGGTCGCGGTCCGCCAAGCGGTTCTGCCCCTTCTGGTCGATGAAAAGCGAGGCGAAGGCCGTCAGGTCTTCCACGTCCAGCTTGCCGCCGTCGAGCTTGACCGTCATCGAGGGCGCCGCGTCGGCGGGTTCGACACTGTCGAGGCTGCCCGTGAAGCGCGCATCCCCGAGAATGAGTTCGAGGTTGCGGAAGGCTTGATGCCGTTCGGTCAGATCGACATCAGCGTTGAAGCCGGCGGACGGCAGGCGCCGGATCGCGTCGTTCACGTCATGCGCGATCCAGTTGGCGAAGCCGGAGGGCTGCTTGACGGCGAGAAGCAGCGAACCTTTGAAGCCGAAATCGCCGCCGGCGCGCAGGAATCCGCTTGCTTCGAGCGTCGTGCGGCCTGGAAGCATCGCGTCGAACGATTTGAGCGTCCAGCCGCCCTCGGCCGGTTCGGCGGAAAAAGCCACGTCCCGGATCGTCGTGTCGCCCGCGAGCACCGCCGGAAGCCTGACATCGATGCGGCCTGGAATGGTCGGCTTCGGCAGGTCGCCGATCACCCGCTTCAGAGCTGCGATCCTCTCATCGAGCGTCAGCCTGCCCGCAGTGCCGTTGCCGACCGCTTCGTCGAACCGCACCTGCTCACCCTTCGCGCTTATGCCGAAACGCGGCTTTTCTCCGAAATCCAGAAAAGCCTTGCCGTTCGCCACGTAAGGGTTGTCGGTCGGTCCGGTCTCGAAACGGAACTGGTCAGCGGCCAGACGCCTGTGATCGAGCCAGAACGTCCCGCTCAAGCGATACGGATCCGACGGAGCCGGCTCACGCGCTGCCTTGGCGGCGGCGATGGCCGCCTTGTCAGCATGGACATTGAGCCGGAAATCGCCCGCATAGACCGCCTTGCCATTGGTGATGCTGGTATCGCCATCGGTCAGGAGTTCGATCGGGTAATCGCGGGGATCGGCCTTGATTCGGATGCGCATACGGCCGTCGGCTCCGGCGATTCCGGTAGAGAGATCGAGAGAAACCGGCTCGCCATCGGCGACAAGCCTTCCCTGAAAACGCCATGGCCCCGCAAGGGACTTGGCCGATATCGCCCCATCGATGCCGGTGAACTGCAGCTCTCGCCCGCTCGCGCCATGCGCGACCGTCACCGAGCCATCCGTGACCGTCACCTTTTCCAGCGTGATCTGGCGCGGATTGAAAGGCGCCGAGGGCCGCAGCGTCCAGTCGATCGTGCCGTCGGGATCAATAGCAACGACGATATGCGGCCTGACGACGCGCATGTCGAAGATCAGCAGCTCGCCACGCAGGAAGGGCGCAAGCTCGGCGTCCATGGAGAATTTGTCGACCGTCACAGCCGGTTGCCCGGGCGTTCCACTCGCGACGCGAACATTGGTGAACGTCACCGAGGGAAAGGGCAACAGCCTCGCCGTGGCCTTGCCCATGACCGTCACCTTACGGCCGAGGATACGGCTTGCCTCCCGCTCGAAGTCCGAACGGTAGGAAGTCCAATCGATGAAATAGGGGCCGACAAGCGCTGCTGTCAGCACGATAACGATCAGGCCGCCGATGATGACGAAAAGACGGGCCAGCTGACGCCTCCGCAAGTCATGAGCGATCCTGCCGCCTCGGGACCGCCTTGCCGCCATAGCGTAATCGGGAGGCCATGTCGATAAAGCGCACCGCCGGTGGACAAGTCTTGATCGGCTGCCGCTTGAGGGACAATATCAATCATCGCGATAGATAACCGCTCTTCGCGCCGATTACGCCGCAAGGGCGCAAGGCCATGACGGAAACGACCATCACCGCACCGAAGACGAAAAGCCGGGTCAAGACGGAAAGACCCAAATTGCACAAGGTCATCCTCGTCAATGACGATTACACGCCGCGCGACTTCGTGGTCCGTGTATTGAAGGCGGAATTCCGCATGAGCGAGGATCAGGCGTACCGCGTCATGATCACCGCGCACAGGCGCGGCGTCTGCGTCGTCGCGGTCTACACCAAGGATGTGGCCGAGACCAAGGCGACGCGCGCGACCGACGCCGGCAAGGCGAAAGGCTATCCCCTCCAGTTCACGACCGAACCGGAAGAGTAGATCAAGCCTGCTTCTTCGGCAGGATTTTTCCCGGATTGAGGATGTCTTTCGGATCGAGCGCCTGCTTGATGGCGCGCATCACATCGACGCCCGCGCCAAGCTCGCGCTCCAGGAACCGTATCTTCCCCTGCCCTATGCCGTGCTCGCCCGTGCAGGTGCCGTCCATGGCGATGGCCCTCAGATTGAGGCGCGAGACGAATTCCTCCGCCCGTTCGATCTCGGCGGGATCGTCCATGTCCATCAGCACCATCGTATGGAAATTGCCGTCGCCGACATGGCCGACGATCGGCGCGACCAGCCCCATCTCGGTAATGTCCGCCTCGGTTTCGGCGATGCATTCCGCAAGACGGGAGACGGGAACGCAGACATCGGTGGACAGTCCCTTGGCGCCGGGCCTGAGCGTCAGCGACGCCCAATAGGCGTCGTGGCGCGCCTTCCAGAGCTTGGTCCGCTCCTCGGTATTGGCGGTCCACAGGAACGGCCCGCCGCCATATTCGCCAGCGATTTCGCCGAACATTTGCGCCTGCTCCTCGACGCCCGCATCGGTGCCATGGAATTCGAGGAAGAGACACGGGCTCTCGGGATAATCGAGATGCGAATAATTCTTCATCCCCCGCATCTGCAACGCGTTAACGAGTTCGATCCGCGCCACAGGAATGCCCATCTGCACCGTCGCGATCACAGCCTGGCATGCCGCCTCGACGCTTGGGAACGGGCAGACGCCGCCGGAAATCGCCTGCGGGATGCCATAAAGCTTGAGCGTCAACGAGGTGATGACGCCGAGCGTGCCCTCCGATCCGACCAGAAGCCGCGTCAGGTCGTAGCCGGCCGACGATTTCTTCGCCCGTCTGGCGGTGCGCACGATGCTGCCGTCGGCCATGACGGCGGTTAGCGACAGCACATTGTCGCGCATCGTGCCGTAGCGCACCGCATTGGTGCCCGACGCGCGCGTCGCCGCCATGCCGCCGAGGCTAGCATTGGCGCCCGGATCGATCGGGAAGAAAAGGCCGGTGTCGCGCAGATATTCGTTGAGTTCCTGCCGGGTGATCCCGGGCTCGACCACGCAGTCGAGATCTTCCGGATGGACCTCGATCACCTTGTTCATATTAGCCATGTCGAGCGAGATGCCGCCGCCCGGCGCATTGACATGGCCCTCGAGCGAACTGCCGACGCCGAAGGGGATGATTGGCACGCGATGTTCCGCGCAGATGCGAACGATCTCACTGACCTCCTCCGTCGATTCCGGCATGATCACCGCATCCGGCGCCTGCACCGGAATGTAGGTCGTGGTGTGGGCGTGCTGCTCGCGGAACGACTGGCCGGTCTGCAGGCGAGGCCCGAAACGCTGCCGCAATATATCGAGCGCCAGGCTTATGCCCGCCTCGTTGCGCTCCACCCTCACCAGATCAGCCAGTGCCATCATTCCTCCGTCGGCCGAAAGCCGTCGTTTTCTGCATCGTATTCGGCGGAAACCCGGTTTCGGTTTCCCGGCGCCTGAACTAAGGGTATTTCGCTAAAGAGCGCCATTGTCCAGCCCCGCCCGATCCATCCGCCAGCGAGGACCATCCCATGTCTTTTCCCGCACCCTTCGTTTCCAGCGTCATGGAGATCGAGAAGGAATGGATCGACTATAATGGCCACATGAACATGGCCTACTACAACGTCCTGCTCGACCGCTGCACCGACGAAGCCTTCAATTTCCTGGGAATAGGTCATGCTTACGCAAAGGAGCGCCGGCTGACCACCTACACTGCGGAAGCCCACATCTGCTATATGCGCGAACTGCATCTCGGCGACCGCGTTCAGGCGACGCTTCAGATCCTCGATCATGACGAGAAGCGTATCCGCTATTTCCAGGAGCTTCGCCATGTTGATGGCTGGCTCGCCGCGACCTCGGAGAACCTGGTGCTGCATGTCGACATGGCAGGGCCGAAGGTGGCGCCGTTCCCGCCCGACATGAAAGAGCGTGTGCAAGGCATGGCGAAAGCACACGCTGCCCTGCCAGTGCCGGAACGGGCCGGCCGCTCGATCGCGATCAAAAGAAAGTAACCGGCTACAAGGCCTGTCACCGCGTCAGCCATGCCGCGCAGAGCGCGAGCAGAAGCGCCGGCGGCATGACGATCATGCCGGTTTTGAGGAACGCGCCGGCGCCGACCTTGATTCCTTCGCGCCTGAGGGCAGCAAGCCACAGGATCGTCGCCAATGAGCCGGTGACGGAAAGGTTCGGACCGACATCAACGCCGATCAGCACGGCGCGACGGAAGAGTTCCGGCAGCGCTTGCGCTGAGTGCATCGCGTTCGCGGCCACCAGTCCCGCCGGCAGATTGTTCATGAGGTTGGAGGCAAACGCGATGACGACGCCGGCGCCGAGGGCGGCGCTGTCACGCCAAATCCGCACCGCGCGATCGATCTCCCCCGCCAGCTCTGAAATGACGCCTGCGTGATCGAGCGCTTCGACAAGAACAAAGAGCCCGGCCACGAGCGGCAGCACGCCCCATGACACGCCGCGGATGATCTTGAGAGGCGACGCCCGCTCAACCAAAAGCGTGAGAAGCGCGGTCAGGACGCCCGCAATCGCAGTCGGAAGTCCGAGGGGAATGTCAAAGGCCGAAACAGTGAGAAGCAGAACCGCCGTCGCGATGATCCCCAGCCCCGCCGCGTGACCACCGGCGGAGAGGCGCGGGCGCGGCACGTCACGCGCCACCTCGCCTGCGAGTTCCGCGCGCTGCGTCCATCGCAACAGGAGGAAGGTGGCGATGATGGCGATCGCCGAGGGTAAGAGATAAAGCGGCAGCCATTCGAAAAGGGGCGGCATGTTTTTGCCGTAGAGGACGAGATTGGCCGGGTTGGAGATGGGCAGGACGAAAGACGCCGCGTTGGCGACGAAGGCGCATATCAGGAGATAGGGCAGTGGATTCCTGACCCTCGCGCTTCGCGCCGCAGCGGCGACCGCCGGCGTCAGGACCACGGCGGTGGCGTCGTTTGACAGAAAAATCGTGACGAGCGTACCCACGCCATAGATCAACAGGAAAAGGCGTGACGCCGAGCCTTTCGCATATGCCGTCGCGATCGCCGCAAGCCAGTCGAAAAGGCCGGTTTCGCGCGCCACCTCCGACAAGAGCATCATGCCGAGGAGAAACAGGTAGACGTCAAGGCCTGCACGCACGCCGGCAAGAGCCATCTGCCAGGGAAGCAGACCGAACACGACGAGCAGGATGGCGCCGGCGACCGCCCAGATCGCTTCCGGCAGGCCACGTGGCCGCAGAATCACGCCTGCGGTAGCGGCGGCCGCGATTGCAAGAGCCAGCACGTTGGCCGTATCGGGGGCCGGATCGACGGTCAAGCAGGCGCTCCGCTTCCCTTCGCGTCGGATGGCGTGGCGCAGGCCGGCCGAACGACGCCGCCGAAGAAAAGCCAAAGCCCCGTTGATGCGATTGCGAAGGAGCCGAGGATCATGAAGGCCGGGCCATAGCCAAGCAGTTCGGCCAGCCATCCTCCGATCGCCGGACTGAGCGAGGCTCCGATCCCCTGTACGGTCATGACGGCGCCCTGCCCTATATTGACGCGGCCGGTCCCGTTCAGGATGCGTGCGACGAGCCCCGGCACCGCAACGCTTTGCAGCCCGGCCCCGACGCCGTCAAGCATCTGGACGGGATATACGCCCCAATATTGGATGAGGTGTGCCGCCAGAAGACCCCGGACGGGCAATGCCAGAAAGGAAATCAGCATCACCAGCCAGTAGCCCTCCTTTTCCGCCATGCGCATTGCGACCAGCGAGGCAGCGATCATGACGCCTTGCGCCACGACGACGGTCAGCGCGACGAAGACGGCGGGATCGACATTCGTCTTGCTCACCACGGCCATGCCGTAAAGCGGCAGCATTGCGCCGTTGCCAAGATGAAAGCAGGCAAGGGATGCCGCCAGAATGAGAAGCGGCTTGCATTCGACAAGAACGCTGAGGCCGCTGGCATGCGCTTTTGCCCCCTCTTCCTCGTTCAGGCCGCGCGCGGCGGCGTTATCGATTGCGTCGGGCGAGATCATCAACACGGAAAGGATCGAAAGCACACCAAAGGCGGCCGCCAGGAGAACGACGGCCTGAAAGCCGAACTGCCAGCCGAGATAGCCGGAAAGACCAGCTCCAACCATGTTCCCGGCATGGTTCGCGGCCTGGTTGCGGCCGTTCTGCTTGGTGAAGCCCGCCTGCCGAACGATGCCGAGGGTCATGCCGGCGACGGCCGGGCCAATCGCGGCCCCCGCGATGGCGGTCGCCACCTGCGAGAAAAGCACGACCCAGAAATGCTGCGAATAGAGGATGAGCGTCGAGGCGAGCACGGTGCAAATGCCGGGCACGATGATGAAGAGCCGCTTGCGGGTGGTGGCGTCGATCATGGCGCCGGCGGGCGTCGTCATCAGCATGCCGGCAACGCCGCCGATGGTCATCACCGAACCGATTGGCCCGCTTTGCCATTGATGCGCGAGGAGGAAAACGCCAAGGAAGGGCCCAATGCCGGCCTGCATGTCGGCCATGAAGAAATTGAGGCTGAGAAGCGCCCGGAGATTCCATCTTGTCGCCTGCACTGCCGCCACCTCTTCCGCTACTGGCCGGGAAGGAAGGAACCCCGGCACGAGCGGTAGATTGAAGCGCGGTCAGCTCGCGGGGAATTCGGCACGACCGGCTCCCCGCAACAAGCGGCGATCACCTGCCCGCGCCGTATCGCGCGATGGCATCCGTCAACGCCGGACGCGACTTTCAGTTCCTGCGCTGAAGTGCTGAAGCCGGCATCACGCGATCCAATCGCATCATGCCTGACGTTCAGGGCGCGACGGTCTGGTTCTGACCCCTGACGAAAACCGACTGCTTGTTCCGTGCCTCTCCCGAGGGCTTCTTTGCGGAGGCGCCGATGCGCGAAAGCCATTCCAGATAATAGGCGAGCGTGAACTGCAGCAGGATGCCCGTCGCGATCAGCCAGACGTCGAAGCCCAGATTGGTCGGATGCACGTTCCGCAGGACCTGAGCCACCATCGCCGCAAGCGTGCCGGTGATGAAGACCGGCAGTGAACGCTTGCCGAGAATGGCGAGCGGATGATCCGGCGACAGCCTGAAGAAGTTGGAAATCGAGGGAACGGCGACCACCAGGTAGGCGAGCGACAGGATATGCAGGAGACGCGGCAGCGACAGGAATGTCTTGTCGAAGCCGCCAAGAACCGGCGGCAGGCCGAACCACGTCACCGTGCCCCAAAGCGGGCTATGGACCACGACGAATGCGAGGACGGCATAACCGGCGGCCGCACCGACGAGCCAGCGATTGACCGGCAGAGATCCGCCTCTCTTGATGTGCAGCATCGCCGCCATGCCGATGACAAAGAGGAATTGCCAGGATAGCGGATTGAGGAACCAGTAGCCGGCCTGCGGGTAGTTCGGCGGCGCGATGGTGAAGAGGCCGGAAATCAGCCACAACCCGCCCGACAGCACGAGCGCCATCCTCATATTCACCGTCATCAGGTAAAGGAACAGCGGCGCAATCAGCAATATCGCCGAATAGACGGGAAGGATGTTATTGTAGCCGAGCTGGTGGCCAAGCGTGAAAATGCCGACAATGGCTTCCGGCGTCTTGTCGACCACCGGTTCGATATTGATCTGCATGAGCAGATCCGGCCGCTGCCAGAAGATGGCCGCGGCGCAGAAGATGCCGAGCGTCGCGATCGTGATAACGATGTGCGAACAATAGAGCACGCCGGCGCGGCGCAGCATCTTGATCGTCTGGACCAGCCTGCCGCCCGGCTTGAACTTCGATCCATAGGCAAGGGCGATCGCGATGCCGGAGATCAGCACAAAGGCCTCGGCGGCGTCGGAAAAACCCCAATTCTTGTAAGTCAGCCGGTCGAACAGAGTGCCCGGCACGTGGTCGATGTAGATCGTGAGAAGGGCAAGCGCCCTCAACACGTCAATGCGTGTATCGCGTTCGGACTTTTCGGTTGCCATGGTCGTCAGAAAAGTTTCTATGCCTGAGTGTATAGACTGCCTGTGTGGGATTCCGCGACGCCACCCGAATCGCTTCAGACCCGGATGTTGAAAAACGCGAGAAGTACGGCGGCACAACGAGTGAAAGAGGATCCGGTTTGATCAACTTTCATAACAACAAAATACGTCCCGCTTGCTGAACGCAGGCTGAAGGCTCAATCCCTCCATTCCGCAAAGGCAAAGAACAGATGGCCACCGCCGCCGAGCAGGACGGGTCGCTGAAGACCGGACTTTCCTTCACCTACCGCGTTCATCGCGGCTCGCCTGAAGGCGGGACGTTCATCATGCTCCATGGCTCCGGCGTCGATGAAACGACGCTCGTGCCGCTCGCGCGCCAGGTCTCGGCCGAGGCGACTTTGATCGCGGTGCGGGGACGTATCGTCCAGGATGAGAGCCGGCGCTGGTTCACGCGAATCACACCGACGCGTTTCGATCAGAAAAGCATCCGCGCTGAAGCCGCCGCCTTCGCCGTGTTCGTCAGGGAAGCGGCCGCCGCGGAAGGCTTCGATGCCAAAGACGCCGTCTTCCTCGGCTATTCCAACGGGGCGAATCTCGTCAGCAGCCTCATGCTTCTTCATCCCGGAATCGTTCACCGGGCCGTCCTCCTCCGCTCGATGCCAGTCCTGGACAACGCGCCGCCGACAAGGCTCGATGGCAGCGAGATCCTCGTGATCGCCGGCGCCAAGGACGAGACCTATGGCCCCTACTCGCCTGCGCTTACAGCACTCTTGGCGGAGCATGGCGCCGAAGTGCAGTCCTTCGTGGCGCCGGCCGGCCACGAATTCGGCCCCGACGACGCGAAATGCATCAGGAAATGGCTCGCGGTGGCGGCGTGAAGGTTTGCCGGCCAAGCGGGTTTCCCAAAGAAATCCGGCGGCCGCTGCCGACGGGGATGGGATGGTCTGCCTGAGCGATTCCGGCCCCCATTAAGCCTAAAAGCGAAATGGCGTTCCCACCCCTTCCGTGAGACCATTCCTCACCGGATTCCGCCTCGTTAACCAATTATAAACCTTAACGGAATTCGTAAGTTGGTAAGTGTTTTGGCGCGGCTTGATCCCCCGCTCTTCAACGCTTCTATGGAACGAGACGATGATTCTCGGGGCTCGCGGCGGGGGCACTGAATATGGAGATTGCCATGGCGGTCGACATCAACCGGCTTTCCAATCAGCTAGCGGCCAATAGAAGCATAACAGATTATGATTTCTGGCGCGCATCGAAGACAATAAACGACGCGTTATACTTGCTCGAAAAACACGGCTCTCCCATCCCGATGGAAGTTATACGGGCGAGGAAGATCATCAGACAGGCCAGATTGAAAAGGACTTCTGTCAAAGCGTTGCGGTGAGCGCAATTCTCTATTTTTCATGCGGGAGCTTCGGCTGGCCGAAAGAAGCATGGCCGATAAAGAAAAACGCCAGCTCAGGCGTCGGGCCGTTAAGGTTACTTACGCAGCAAGCAACCATCTCAGTTTCTCCTTCAGGAAGAAATCGTCCCGACTCCAGGCAAGATCGCCCGCTTTTTGTCGCAGCGCGCGGCGAGATGTCGTTGTTGAAGGCATGGTTCGCGCCTTCATAGGCATGGTTCCTGAAAAACACGATCCAGTCACGGTTGAACGAAACCGCCATTGCCCACATGAATTTTCGTTTCCGCGCACGAGGCGGATGCAATTAAGCCGCAATTGCGGTTTGACCATTCGTCCACGCGGCGGATCACCCTTGATGCAGGCGCATCATTGGCGCCGTTGCGATTTGCTTTGAAACTTTTGAGAAAAGCCGGATAATCCGGCGTGAAGGGTCATTCCGAAGGAGGACACAACATGACCATTTCGAAACTGACGCTGGCCGGATTGGGGGCTCTTGTCGGCGCCGCCTTCATGGCGCTCCCGATGCTGCCCGCGAACGCCGCCACAAGCAGCGTCACCAAGGAATGCAGCGCCAAATACCAGGCGGCGAAGAAAGCCGGCACGCTCAACGGCCAGAAATGGCCGCAATACCTGTCGTCCTGCAGCGCCAGCATGAAGGGCGACACGACCGCAGCAAGCAC
>Ga0187809_10000310_pt1 | contig 28484 bp, 24 predicted proteins | sample NC_wetland_sal_i_8_FD_132415 | JGI IMG/M metagenome (GOLD analysis project Ga0187809, IMG submission 132415) | Wetland sediment microbial communities from Neuse River Estuary, North Carolina, USA - ASW_4 | ecosystem: Environmental > Aquatic > Freshwater > Wetlands > Sediment | place: USA: North...
CACGCTCATCTACAATTACGGGCGCGTCGAGGCGTGCAATTTCCTCACCGCCAACGCGCTGTTCTGGCTCGATCGCTACGGCATCGACGGCCTGCGCGTGGACGCGGTCGCCTCGATGCTCTATCTCGACTACAGCCGCCCCTCCAACGCCTGGGTGCCGAACAAATTCGGAGGCCGCGAGAACATCGACGCCATCGCCTTCCTGCGCCGCACCAACACCGAGCTGTTCAAGGAATTCCCGCACGCGACCACCGCCGCGGAAGAGTCGACCGCGTGGCCGATGGTGTCTCGCCCCGTCGACTGGGGCGGGCTCGGCTTCGGCTACAAGTGGAACATGGGGTGGATGCACGACACCCTGGACTACATTTCCAAGGACCCCGTCTATCGCCGCCACCACCACGGCAACATCCTGTTCGGACTGCACTACGCTTTCTCGGAGAACTTCATCCTGCCGCTGTCGCACGACGAGGTCGTGCACGGCAAACGCTCGATCCTCGGCCGCATGCCGGGCGACGCGTGGCAGCGCTTCGCAAACCTGCGCGCCTACTTCGCCTTCATGTTCGGGCATCCGGGCAAGAAGCTGATGTTCATGGGCTCGGAGTTCGGCCAGCCCACCGAGTGGAACCACGACACCAGCCTGCCGTGGCATCTGCTGCAGAACGAGCAGCATGCGGGCGTGCAGCGGCTCGTGCGCGACCTCAACCGACTCTACCGCGATACGCCGGCGCTGCACGCGCTCGACTGCGACCCGGCGGGATTCGAATGGCTGGTCGCCGACGATGCCAACAACTCGACGTTCGCTTGGCTGCGCAAGGGCAAGGCAGCACACGAACGCTGCGTCGTCGTCGTCAACTTCACGCCGCAAGTCCTCAACGACTACCACGTGAAAGTGCCGTTTTCCGGTACCTGGCGCGAGGTGCTCAATTCAGACGCATCAATTTACGGAGGCAGCAATGTGGGGAACGCGGGGGCCGTTTCCACAGTTGTGACACGCCATGGTCCGGAGCTTCACATTATCGTCCCACCCCTTGCTGCGGTCTTTCTCGTTCCCGCGGGCGAGTAATCACGTCACCGCAGGCGCGCCGCATCCTCTCGGCGCGACCTGGGACGGCCGCGGCACGAACTTCGCGCTGTTTTCGGCGAACGCCACCAAGGTCGAACTGTGCCTGTTCGATCGCGAAGGCCGGCGGGAGACCGAACGCGTCGTCATGCCGGAACGAACCGACGACGTGTGGCACGTCTATCTCTCGCACGTGTCGCCGGGTCAGCTTTACGGCTATCGCGTGCACGGCCCTTACGCGCCGGAGGCGGGCCACCGATTCAACCCGAACAAGCTGCTGATCGACCCCTACACCAAGCGGCTCGCCGGTCACTTTCAGTGGAGCGACGCACATTTCGGCTACCGCACCGGCGCCAGGCAGGCGGACCTCTCGTTCGACAAGCGCGACAATGCGCGTGGCATGTACAAATCGGTGGTGGTGGACACGGCCCATAGCTGGACGCACCAGCGACGCCCGTCGATCTCCTGGGAAGACACGGTGATCTACGAGGCACACGTCAAGGGCCTGACCCATCAGCGCGACGACATTCCGGAGGCCGCGCGCGGCAAGTTTCGCGCGTTGTCAGAGCCCGGCATGATCGCGCACCTGCGCAAGCTCGGCGTGACCGCGGTCGAATTGCTGCCGATCCATGCCTTCCTCGACGACCGGCACCTGCTCGACCGCAACCTGCGCAATTATTGGGGCTACAACACCTTGAGCTTCTTCGCGCCGGAAGCGCGCTATGCCGTCGCCAATCCGCTCAACGAATTCCGCTCCACGGTCGCCGCTTTGCACGACGCGGGTATCGAGGTGATCCTCGACGTCGTCTACAACCACACCTGCGAAGGCAACCACATGGGGCCTACGCTGTGCTATCGCGGCATCGACAACGCCTCGTACTACTGGCTGCTGCCCGACCAGGCGCGCTACTACGACGACTTCACCGGCACCGGCAACTCGCTCAAGCTCGCGCACCCGCGCGTGCTGCAGATGGTGATGGACTCGCTGCGCTATTGGGTCGAGACCTACCACGTCGACGGCTTCCGCTTCGACCTCGCCTCCACTCTCGGGCGCGAGCCGGCCTTCAACCGCAATGCGCCGTTTTTCGCTGCCGTGCAGCAGGATCCGGTGCTGCAGCGGGTGAAGATGATTGCCGAGCCCTGGGACGTCGGCCTCGGCGGCTACCAGGTTGGCGGCTTCCCGACCGGCTGGTCGGAATGGAACGACATCTATCGCCGCACGGCGCGCCGATACTGGCGGGGTGAAGGCAATCTCATCGGCGACATGGCGCACGCGATGACCGGCTCGGCGGCGCAGTTCCAGCACGACGGCCGCGGCCCGCGTTCCAGCATCAACCACGTCACCGTGCATGATGGCTTCACTCTCGCAGACCTCGTCAGCTACGAGGGCAAGCACAACGAGGCGAACGGCGAGAACAACCGCGACGGTTCCGACGACAACGTATCGACCAATTGCGGCGTGGAAGGACCGACCGACGACGAGGCCATCCTCGCATTGCGCCGGCAACTGCGGCGCAATCAGATAGCGAGCCTTTTGCTGGCTCAGGGCGTGCCCCTGATCCTCGCGGGCGACGAGGTCGCCAACGGCCAGAACGGCAACAACAACGCCTACTGCCAGGACAACGCGACCGGTTGGATCGACTGGAGCAAGGCCGGCAGCGACGACGACCTGACGGAATTGATCGGGGCCCTCACCGAAATGCGCCGCCGCTTTCCACAGTTGCAGCCGCACCGCTGGCTCGAGGGCAAGAAAGAGGACGGCTCATACGACGTCAAATGGCTGACGCCGGACGGCACCGAAATGAGCGAGCAGGACTGGAGTTTCCCGGACGGGCGGTTCCTCTGCTACGTCCTCTCCGGCGAAAGCCAGGGCGCCGCGCCGCTCTACATCGTGCTCAACGGCGCCGACGAGGACATGGACATTACCCTGCCGGAGTGGCCGGAAACCGGCCGCTGGCCGATCCTGCTCGACACGGCCGCTGGCGAAAGCGACGCCAGCGCCCAGCGCGTCGGCAGCGTCTGCAAGGCGAAGCCCCGCTCCGTGCTCGTCTTCGCGGGTGCGCGATGACCCGCTTCGGACCGATCCTCGACGACACCGGCGTCACGTTCCGGCTCTGGGCGCCGGCAGCGCGTGAGGTCAAGCTCCTGCTCGATCGCACGCTGCCGATGCAGCAGCGCGGCGAATGGTTCGAGGCGCGGGTGGAGGGCGCGCGCGCCGGCACGCGCTATCGCTTCAACATCGACGGCGAGCTCGACATCCCGGATCCCGCCTCGCACTTTCAGCCCGACGACGTGCACGGGCCGAGCGAGGTGATCGACCACGGCTTCGCCTGGCAATGCGCCGACTGGAAGGGCCGCCCCTGGGAAGAGGCCGTGTTCAGCGAGGTGCACGTCGGCACCTTCACCCACGAAGGCTCGTTCCGCGCCATCCTCGACCGGCTGGACCATCTCGCCGACACCGGCATCACGGCGCTGGAACTGATGCCGCTGGCGGATTTTCCGGGCCGCTGGAACTGGGGCTATGACGGCGTGCTGCCCTACGCGCCGGATTCCGTCTACGGCCGGCCGGAGGACCTCAAGGCGCTCATCGACGCCGCGCATCGGCGCGGGCTCATGGTGTTCCTCGACGTCGTCTACAATCACTTCGGGCCGGAAGGGAATTACCTGCACCGCATCGCGCCGCAGTTCTTCACGGACGCGCACACGCCTTGGGGCGGCGCGATCAATTACGAGAACGAGGACGTCCGCGCCTTCGCCATCGATAACGCATTGCATTGGCTCGATAATTACCGCTTCGACGGCCTGCGGCTCGACGCCGTGCACGCGATCGTCGCGCCGGGTGAGCCGGAGATCCTGACGGTGCTGAGCCAGGCGGTCGGCAACCTCGCCCGGCGCACCGGCCGGCACATCCATCTCGTGCTCGAGAACGACGAAAACCGTGCAGCGGTGCTCGCCCCCCGCGAGGACCCGCCGGCTGGACGCTACCGCGCGCAATGGAATGACGACTACCACCACGCGTGGCATGTGCTGTTGACCGACGAGGACGCCGGCTACTACCGCGATTACCAGGACGCGCCGTCGCGCATCGTGCGGTCGCTGCGCGAGGGCTTCGCCTGGCAGGGCGAAGCCTCGGCCAACCGGGAGGGCAGACCGCGGGGCGAGCCGAGCGGGCACCTGCCACCGACGGCCTTCGTCGATTTCCTCCAGAACCACGACCAGATCGGCAACCGGCCAAAAGGCGAGCGGCTGACGGTGCTCGCCGCGCCTGAGCCGCTCGCCGCTGCGGTGAGCTTGCTGCTTTTGCAGCCTTCGCCGCCACTTCTTTTCATGGGCGAGGAATGGGGCGCCATTGAACCGTTCCCCTTCTTCTGCGACTTCACGGGCGAACTGGCGGATGCCGTCCGCAATGGCCGCAGACGAGAATTCGCCGACGCCTACGCGAAGCACGGCGGCACCGACATTCCCGATCCGCTTGCGAAGGCAACGCGTGATCTGGCCGTGCTCGATTGGTCGGCGATCGACGTGAGCCCGCAGCGCGAGCGGTTCGCCCTGATCCGCGCCCTGCTCGCCGTCCGGCGCGAGCGCATCGTACCGCTGATCGCGGGGATGAGCGGCAGTGCCGAAGCCCATATCGCGGAGGGCGTGCTCGTCGCCGAATGGCCGGCCGGCGACAAGCGCCTGCAACTTATGGCCAACCTCTCCGGCACCCCCAAGCGGCGCGCCGATCTCACCTGGGGCATGCCGATCTGGGGGGAGGCACCGCCAAAAGAGCTGCGGCGCTGGACCGTCTATGCGGCGATCGGAGGCGCTTGATGCCGTCCGCGCTGCCCCTTGCCACCTATCGCCTGCAGCTCACGAAGAACTTTACCTTCGATGACGCCTTGACGCTCGTCCCTTACTTGAAGGCGTTGGGCATCTCGCATCTCTACGCCTCGCCGTTTCTCAAGGCGCGGCCTGGTTCGACTCACGGCTACGATATTGTCGAGCACGACAAACTCAACCCGGAGCTCGGCGGTGAAGAGGCCTTCCTGCGCCTCTCCGACGCGCTCAGGCACCACGGCCTGGGCCTCATCCTCGATTTCGTGCCGAACCACATGGGCGTCGGCCACGCCGACAATCCGTGGTGGCTCGACGTGCTGGAATGGGGGCAGAAGTCGCCGCACGCGGCCTCGTTCGACATCGACTGGGACGGGTTGCCGCACCGCCGCCATCCCGGCGTCTTGCTGCCGATCCTCGGCCGTCCCTATGGCGACGCGCTGCAGGCCGACGAGATCGAACTGAAGTACGACGCCGACAACGGCAGCTTCGCGCTGTGGTATTTCGAGAACAAACTTCCGGTCAACCCGCAGCGCTACAGCGAGATGTTCCGCACCATCGTCGCCGCATCCGGCTTGGCGGAGACAGCGGCCGGCGGCGCCCTCATCGCCCTCGCCGACGATTACCGCGATCCGACCCGGCCGGATTATCGCGAGGCGGCGGCACTGAAATCGCGCCTGGCGGCCATCCCCGGCGCCGCGGACGTGATCGGCCGCGGCCTTCACGCCTACCGCGCCGAGGGCGAAGGCGGCGCCGGCGCGCTGCACCGGCTGCTCGAACGCCAGCACTATCGGCTCGCCTACTGGCGCGTCGCATTCTCGGCGGTGAATTACCGGCGCTTTTTCGATATCAGCGATCTCGCCGGCATCCGTCCGGAGGACGCGGCGACCTTCCGTGCCATGCACAGCCTCGTCTCACGCCTGATCGCAGAAGACCGGCTGCAGGGGCTGAGGCTCGACCACATCGACGGCCTGCGCGATCCCGCGCAGTACACGCGCCGCCTGAGCGCGCTCGTGCGCAGGCTGCGGCGTGAAGCCGGGCTGTCGCCACAGTTCTACATCATCGTCGAGAAGATCCTCGGCCTCGGCGAGCCGATGCCGCCTTTGCCCGGCGTCGCCGGCACCACCGGCTACGAGTGGCTCAATGTCATCTCCCGGACGCTGGTGAACGGCGACGGCATGGCTTCGCTCGACGCGACCTGGCGCGAATTTACCGGCGAGCGCGTCGAGTTGCCGGCGATGCTGGAGACCGCCAAGCAGCGCGTCATCGACACGATGCTGGCGAGCGAGTTCACCGTGCTCACCCGGGCGCTGTCGCGCATCGCCGCCGGGCACTATTCGACACGTGACTTCACCCTCGACCGCTTGCGCGCGGCCCTGCAGCTCTATGTCGTCGAGTTCCCGGTCTACCGCACCTATGTGACCGCGGCCGGCGCATCTGTCAGCGACCGCACCATAATCGAGGAGACGATTGCGCGCGCCCGCGCCCGCTGGGATGCGCCCGACCCGAACATCTTTGATTTCCTGCGCGACGCGATCACCCTCGACCTGGCCGCAGTGCCGGGGACCAGCGCGCCGCGGGTGCGCAACTTCGCCCTCAAGCTGCAGCAGTTCACAGGCCCTCTGATGGCGAAGGCGCTGGAGGACACGACCTTCTACCGGCACCACCGGCTACTCGCGCTCAATGAGGTGGGCGGTGAGCCTGACGCGCCGGCCCTGTCCCCACCCGAGTTCCATCGGCTGCAAGTCGCCCGCGCCGAAACGCAGCCCGGTGGGCTGACGGCAACTGCGACCCACGACACCAAGCGCGGCGAAGACGCGCGTACCCGCATTCTCGCTTTGTCCGAAATCGCCGAGGACTGGCGTGCCGCGGTCGCGCAATGGGCGCGTCTCAACGATCGCCTGATCGTGCAGGCCGGCGGCAAGCGCCGTCCGACGAAGGCGCACGAATACATGCTCTACGAGGCTCTCATCGGCGCTTGGGAGGGCGTCGCCGACGAGAACTTCAGCAAAAGGATGCAGGCCTACGCTCTTAAAGCTGCACGTGAAGGCAAGCAGGAGACGAGCTGGACCAATCCTCATCAGGAGTATGAGGAAGCGCTGCAGCAGTTTGTCCGCCAAATCCTGGACCGCGCAATATCGGCGGAGTTTCTCGAAAGTTGGGAAGCATTTTCGCAGCGCACTGCCCTGCTCGGTGCGCTCAACAGCCTGTCACAGCTGGCGCTGAAGAGCCTGCTCCCCGGCGTGCCCGACTTCTATCAGGGCACGGAGCGCTGGGACTTCTCGCTGGTGGACCCTGACAACCGGCGGCCGGTCGACTTCGCCGCACGCGAGCGAATGCTGGAGGCACCGCAGGTTCCATTGGCCGAACTGGCCGCGAACTGGCGGGACGGCCGCATCAAGCAAGCCCTGACGCGGCGGTTTCTGCATCTGCGGCAGCGTCATGCGGACGTCTTTCAACGCGGCGCGTACGCCGGGCTCGAAACCGCCGGGGAACATGCTGCCCACGTCGTTGCCTTTGCCCGCTCCTATCGGCAGCACGAGATCATCGTCTCGGTCGGCCGCCAGTTCGCCCGGGTGACGGAGGGCGGGCGGCGTTGGCCCTCGGCCTGGCGCGGCGAGATCAAGTTACCGGCCGGCGCACAGTTCCGGGATGTGCTGGACGACGGCGCAGGCCGCTTCACCGGCACGGCGGAACTTTCCGATCTGTTTTCTACAATTCCACTGGCCGTTCTCCTACGCGTTTAAGCGGCACATTTTTCCCGCGTTCATTGTGTTCATGAAGGAACTCCGCAAGCCCGAGGCCGTTGCCAGATCAGCGCGCTGCAAGCGCGAAAGGCAAAAAGAAGGGGACGGTACGTGGACATCATTGTCTCCAATCGGGTGGCGAAGGTGACCCCCGGGGAACCGATGATGGGCGGACTGGCCGCGGCCTTGTTGCCGGCCGTACGGAAATCCGGTGTGGTCTGGTTCGGCTCGAGCGGCAAGTTGCGCAAGGCGGTCGCCGGCGCCACCCCGTTGGTCCAGGTCGAGACCTATGGCCGCGGCACGATCGCTACCGTCGACCTTCCCGAGCAGCACTATTCCGGCTTTTATGAAGGTTTTGCGAACTCGGGCCTGTGGCCGCTTCTGCACTCGCGTCCGGACCTGGCGCGTGTCAGCGCCCATGATTACGACGCCTATACCGAGGTGAATGCGTACATGGCGCGCACGCTCGCGGCTTTCGGCGGCGCCGACTCGACCTTCTGGATCCACGATTACCATCTCTTCCCGCTGGCCGCCGAACTCCGCAAACTCGGCGTCACCCGCGAAATCGGCTTCTTCCTGCACACACCGTGGCCGACCCGCCGCATCATCACGCGGCTGCCGCAGTTTCGCGAACTGGCCCAGGCGATGCTCGCCTATGACCTGATCGGCTTCCAGACCGACCGCGACCGCGACAATTTCGCCGACCTGCTGCGGACCGACCTGCATCTTCGTGGCAGCGGCAACTCCTTCCGCACGTCCCGCGGCACCTGCCGGCTCGCCACCTTCCCGATCGGCATCGACGCGCGCGAATTCGCGACGAGCGCCGAGAAGTCGTCCGAGGACCCGCAGGTTCAGCGCCTGCGCGCCAGCCTCGATGGCGCCAAGCTGATCATCGGCGTCGACCGCATCGACTACTCGAAAGGCCTGATCCAGCGCATCCACGCCTTGGACCGTCTGCTGATCCAGCATCCGGATCTCGCACGCAAGCTCTCGATGCTGCAGATCGCCGTCCCATCGCGCGAAGGTATCGACACCTACCGCGAGCTCAAGCGTGAGGTCGCCGAGCTCGTCGGCGCGGTTAACGGCCGTCACGGCGAAGTCGACTGGACGCCCTTGCGCTACCTCAACAAGGGCTTCGGCCAGTCAACGCTCGCGGGCTTCTATCGCACCGCCGCGGTCGGCCTTGTCACGCCTCTCTTCGACGGCATGAACCTCGTCGCGAAAGAATTCGTCGCGGCGCAGAACCCGGAGGATCCCGGCGTGCTGGTGCTGTCGCGCTACGCCGGAGCCGCGGATGAACTCGACGGCGCGCTCCTGGTCGATCCGCAGGACATCGACGGCATCAGCCGTGCGATTGCCGAGGCGCTGGCGATGCCGCGCAGCGAGCGCTGCGCGCGCTGGGAGACGATGGCGGCCCGGCTGCGCCGACGCTCGATCCATACCTGGTTTGCAAGCTTCCTGAGCGAACTGAAATCGCCGCAGCCGAGCGTGCTGCCGCTGGCGTCGAGTTCGGTCCCGGCGCTGCGGGCCGCGGGCCACGAACTGATCGCGCAACCATAACCTCGCGGGGTCACCCATGCCGGAGATCGGCCATCGTCGCTGGGCTATCGCCGAGGGCTATATCCCCGGCCAGAGTCTCAATCAGAGCCACGCATTGGTGTCCCACGAGACGATCTGCCTGCTGAACGCCGGCGACACCGACGCTCAGGTGAGAGTCACGCTGTACTTCAAGGACCGGGACCCGGTGGGCCCATACAACGTGACCGTCGCCGCCCGTCGCACGCTCCACTTACGGTTCAATGACTTGACGGACCCGGCGCCTGTGCCGCGGGACACCGACTATTCTTCGGTCATCGAATCCAGCGTCCCGATCGTCGTCCAGCACACGCGCCTCGATTCGCGCCATCCGAACATCGCGCTGATGTCGACGGTCGGGTACTGCGAGGGCTGAGCTAGCGCTTGTTGGTCTGCCGGTGCGGCACCTGTTCGCCTTCCCCCTGATCGGTCAGGGTCGGGAATTCACCCTCGTTTTCGACCGCCAGGATCGGCTCGACCGGTTCGCCTTCGGGGCCGAGGACGTCGTCGGACGCCAGCGGAATGTCCTCAACGCTCTCGCGCGCCTTGGCACCGACGGGCTTCAACGTATCCTTTTCGTGCTGCTCGATCGCGATGAGCTCACGCGCGCGTCCAATATACGCATCGAGGCCCGACGCCGGGCTGCCGGCCTCCTTCCACAACTCACGCGCCCGCGCCGTCAAGCGCTTGTCTTCGCTGCTCATGATTTACCCTTTCCTGCACTCAGGCCGGCACCGGAACGATGGCGACGATGCGCCGCGTGTCTCTCTCGACAATGATGAACTGGTCACCGACCATGATGTATTGGTCATTCTGGAACGACGAAAGCGACCGGCCGAGCTGCGGCGGAATTGGATGCAGTGGCGCACTCAAGGGCACCGCTGCGCCGACTGTCATCGTGAAGTTCACGCTTTTCACACGCTGGTCGCCGTGCTGCGTAGCGTATGACTAGATCGCACCGATCTGATCAGCGCTGAGATTGAGGTTCGACGTTGCGGTCGCCGTGATCGCTTCCTTTCGCCCGACCGTTCCCGGCGCGGTCGAGCGTGGGGAGGTCAACGGCAACGGCTGCGTCTTTTCGGCGGCGACGCTCATGCCCTGCGTCTCATTGCTGCGCTGACCGTTGGCCGCGAGGTTCGAAACGCCGGACTGGCTGAAGCCCGGCACGAAGAACCAGACCACCAGCCCGATCCCAACAGCGATCACCACCACAGACGTCCACACGAACATCGCGCCGGTTCCGCGCTGCTCTTCACGCGGGGTCATATCCTTGGCCATAAGTCGCCCTCCGTGGCTTTCGCCGGCCTCACGCCGCGCCTTCGTGCCGCGGAACCGGCCGCTTCCGGGATTAACCGCCGACACCAGTGTAAGGTTCACCGCACGGTTCATCCTGCGGCACGAAGGTGAGCCAATCAGCATGGAATTGAAATGCGTCCGGAACGGACCCCGTAGCGCGCCGTTCATGGCATGAGACCCCCACCACAAGCGGAGCAAGCCATGAGTCTTTTCGGAAAAGACATCGAGACGATGGACAACCTGTTCGTCCACACGCTGCAGGACATCTATTACGCGGAAAAGCAGATCCTGAAAGCGCTGCCGGAAATGGAACAGAAGGCCAGTAACGCGCAGCTGAAGACTGCGTTCAAATCCCACCTGGAGGAAACCAAGGGCCACGTGAAGCGGCTCGAACAGGTTTTCAAAATGAACGGTCAGGAGCCGAAGGGCGTCGATTGTCCGGCGATCGATGGCATCATCGAGGGAGCCAACGACGTGGCGTCCGACGTCGACGACAAGCAGGTACTCGACGCGGCGCTGGCCGCGGCGGCACAGGCGGTGGAGCACTACGAGATGTCCCGCTACGGGACCCTTGTCGCCTGGGCGAAGCAGCTCGGCCGCAGCGATTGCGCCAGCGTGCTCGAACAGACCCTGCAGGAAGAGAAGGCCGCCGACCAGAAACTGACGACCATAGCGGAATCCGAGCTCAATCAGCGCGCTGCAGTCTGAACCTCACGCGCGACTGAAAATTGAGGGCCGCCCCGCCGGGGCGGCCCTTTCATTTCAATTCGTTCACATGTGGAACCAGAATGGCCTTTCGGACATTCGGGTTCCTGCCATGAACGGACTCGATCGATCGCCGCGGCCGCCCGAGCGCCTCCTGCGCCGGCTCGGACTGCATTACGTGACCCGGGCGGAGCTGACCATCCAGCGCCGCCGTCGCGGCACCGGCTTCATTTATCTCAACGGCGGCGGCCGGGCGTTGCGCGACGAGCGGACGCTCTACCGGCTCAAGCGCCTGGCCGTGCCGCCGGCCTATGAGGACGTGACCTTCGCCCCCGATCCGCACGCGCACCTGCAAGCGGTCGGCCGCGATGCCGCCGGACGGCATCAATATCGCTATCATCCCGATTGGGAAAAGGTCCGCGAGTTGCGTAAGGCGCAACGTGTCGCGAGCCTCGCCGAAATCCTGCCGCGGCTGCGGGGATGGGTGTCCCGCCATCTGAAAGACACCGATCCGACGCGCGAGCGCGCGATTGCAGCATTGATCGAACTCATCACGCTGACGGCGCTGCGGCCGGGCAGCGAGATCTACGCGAAGGAGCACGGCACGCGCGGCGCCGCAACTCTGCTCAAATCCGACGTGACGATCTCGGGGGAGACGGTCCACCTGCGCTTCATCGGCAAAGGCAGCAAACCGATCGAAAAGTCGGTTCGCTCCAGGCGCCTGGCGGCGGCGCTGAAGCGCCTGTGCAATCTGCCCGGGCGGCGCATATTCCAGTATCGCAACGATAACGGCAAGGTCGTGGCGCTGCGCCGGCGCGACGTCAACGCGATGCTGCAGGAGGTCACGGGGCGGCCCGTGTCCTTGAAGGACTTCCGAACCCTAATCGCGTCGGCAACGGCGCTGACGCAGCTCGCGACCATCGAGCCGAAGACATCGAATCGCGGGCGTCGGCGACAATTGCTCGCCATCATGCGCTCCGTGGCGGCCGAACTCGCCAACACGCCGGCGGTGTGCCGGCGCAGCTACGTGCACGCGGTGATCGTCGATGCCTTCGAGAGCGGCGAACTGCGCCGCCTGACGCGGCGTGCCGGCATTCCGACCTCCGCCGCCCAGCGCGAGAAGATGCTCGCCTCCCTGCTCGCGCGGCTTTCGGCCAAGGCCTTCGCCTGAGGCTCGCAGGTCAGTGCCGTTGCCGCGGGTTGCTTTCGGCGATCGCGTCACGACCGACGATCTTGCTGAACATCGAATCCGGATCGTAGACCAGGGCGAGCTTGCGCTGGTCGAATTCCTTGAAGAATTCATCCCATGAAATCGGCACCAGATGCGTGTGCTCCGACTGCGGCGAGTCGGGGAACATCAGCCGGATAATGCCGACGTCGTCGTCCTGGTGCGTGCGATCCACGGCCGCCGGCTTGCCGCCGTGCGCCTCGGCCCATTTTTTGATTTTCCGGTGGTCGGTGGTCACTTCGGCCATGTCGCTACTCCAGATGCCGGATTGTCGGATGTTCCGCCCGGAGAACGCCGCAATCGCAAGTGTCGTTCCGGTGCCCCAAAAGCCGCGGAACCAAACACCGCACCGGGCCATTGGAAATGCGAACCCTGGCTCCTCTCCCTCCCCTCAGGGTTCACAGACTAGGCCCCGGCTTTGTGCCGGGGCTTTCTTTTGATGCCGACGCCTGCGCAAGCCCGCACCCCGTGCTAGATTCGATCGGTTGTCGCGATATTCAAATTCGGATGGAGCAGATGCCTGGCAAGCGAGTGCAGTTCGACGACGAGACCTGGGCCTCGCTCGACATGCTCGCGCGCGATCGCATGATGGATTTTCAGGAGCTGGCGGACGAAGCCTTCCGCGACCTGTTGAAAAAACACGGACGTCCGGCGAGCCTGAAGGAAGCGCTACGCCGCAGCGCCGGCGCTTCGGCCGACGTGGTGCCGTTAAAGGGCAAGAAGACGTCGACGCGCCGCAAGCGACGCTAGGCTCACCCTGCCTTGCGATGCCGCGCGGTCGAGCGCGCGCTCTTCTTCGCGCTTCGGCGATGACTCGCGGTCGAGCGCGAGCGCCGGGCCGGCGTCTCCTTGCCGGCGCTCTTGCGGAGGGCATCCATCAAGTCGATCACCTTCGCCGGCTCCCGCTCCTTGGGCCTCTCGATCGGCTTGCCTTCCTGCTTGCGTTTGATGAGATCGCGTAGCGCGTTCTCGTAGTGGTCCTCGAACTCGTCGGGCTTGAAATGCCCCGCCTTGGTCTGGACGATGTGCGTCGCCAGATCGAGCATGTCCTTCGGCACGCTCTCGTTCGGGATATCGTCGAAATAGTCCTTCTCGTCGCGCACCTCGTACGGGTAGCGCAGCGTCACCCCCATCAATCCTTTGCCGCGCGGCTCGAGCGAGATGACGTGCTCACGGTTGGTGAAAACGACGCGGCCGAGCGCCACCATTCCTTGCTTCTTGATCGCGTCGCGGATGACGGCGAAGGCCTGAAGACCGACCTCGCCGTCTGGCACGATGTAATAGGGATCCTTCATGTAGAGATCGTCGATCTCCTTGCGCGGGACGAACTGGTCGATGTCGATCATCCGCGTCGAGTCGATCTCGACGGCCTCGAGCTCGTCCGGCTCGATCTCGATGTAATTGCCCTTCGAGACCTCGTAGCCCTTGATGATGTCGTCCGATGCCACCTCGTCGCCGCTCTCGGCGTCGACCTTCACGTAACGGATGCGGTTGCCTGTGTCCTTGTTGAGCTGGTGAAAGCGGACCTTTTCCCGTTCGGACGTGGCCGGGAAAAGCTGGATCGGGCACGACACCAGCGACAGGCGCAGATAGCCCTTCCAGTAAGCACGGGGTGCCATGGCTCTCTCCAACGCAAAACCGACGCGACTTAAACGACCGGCCGGGCCGGCTGTTCCCGCCACGGGAACTTTTCACTGTAGGCGCGGGGTACCGCAGGAGGATTGTCGCAGGTCAAGCCGTTCGGGGCGGCGGCACTGCGGCCCTCTTTTCGCCGGGCTGCTGGGCGGCGATCTCGTCGCACAGCACCTCGTAGCACTGGCAACTGCGCTTCAGGAGGCCGGCGCGGTCGAGCACGGTTATCGTGCCCCGCCGGTAGGTGATCAGCCCGTCCCGCTGCAGCTCGGAGGCCGCAACGGAGACGGTCGGCCGCCGTACCCCCAACATATAGGAGAGGAATTCCTGGGTCAGCGCGATCTGGTTGCTGTCGATCAGGTCCTGCGACTGCAGCAGCCAACGGCACAGCCGCCCCTCGAGCGAGTGCAGGGCGTGGCAGGCGGCGTTCTGTTGCGCCTGCGTCAGGATGAAGGCCTGGTAGCGGTCCACACATTCGCGCAACGGCAGGTGCTCCTGGCACAGCGCGCGGAATTGTGAGGCGCCGATGCGCAGGGCCTGGCCCTCGATCTGCACGATGGCCTGGGCGAAGGACGTCAGGTCGCCGACGGCTAGGCCGCCCACCAGCCCCTCACGGCCCACGATGCCTGTCTCGATCGACTCGCCCGACGGGGTGACGGCCACCAGCGACACCATCCCGCTGAGCGGGAAATAGACCTGCGATACAGGACGGCCGGCCTCCTGGAGGATCAGCGACTGCGGCAGGTCGACCGGCGTCAGGTGGGGTTCGATGGTCGCCCTCACCCCTTCGGGGAGGCCATCCAGAATCAAATTGTCGGTCGGCAAGTTGGGTCCTCGTCGCTCCCCAGGACGGGGCGAATTGACGGCGGGATCGGGTGGACGCGGAATTGCGCCGCCGCCGCAAGCCTCAGAGGTAAAAGAGATTCTGCCACAATGTCGGTCAGCTAGCGTACCGACCTGCACGCTTTCCGTGGACCAAATTGACCCCCGAGCGGCCGCGTTGCGTCGGCCGGAGGACAGACTTTGACCGATCCGGAGGCCGAGGGGCGGCCCCATTGTGCGACCTGCGGCGTGGACATGTGGCTGACACGTGTCCTCGCCGGCGCGGGCCCGTCCGGCCATGCCTTCGTCTTCGAGTGCAAGGTGTGCGGCGAACGGGTGACCATGGCGGCCGACCACGCCCCCGGTCCAGGCCTGGACGACGGGCTGTAACGGCCACGCCGCGGCCGGAATTTCACCGCGTCCCGCCCATCAAAAGACCCCCATCCCCGGGGCAAGTCTGGCGTTCGAACCGCCATTCGAGGGGAGAACGATGTACCGTCCGCGCCTTGCCGTCGCCATCGGCGTCCTGCTCGCGAGCGTCGGCGCGAGCGATGCGGCGCCACAGCATCCAAAGGGTTTCGACAGCGGCGCCGAAATCCTCAGCTGGATGAACGGCTATCGCCGCAAGCCAGATCCGGTCCGCGCCGCGATCGCCATCCACGACCTCGCCGGCTTCAACGAGCTGCGCACGCCGGAATCCGCCGGCGTCTATCTCGGATTCGCCGCCGGCGTGCTCGCCGGCAATCCGGACAAGGCCGAGGCGCTGGTCGAGCGCATGCTGCCGGTGCCTGCCGAAGACCAGTGGCTGATCGTACGAGCCGTCGCTTATTCCGGCGTGCCGCACTGGCGGGCCATCCTCGCGCACATCGCGCCGCGCGTCCCGGCGCGTGGACCGATGCTGCAGAAATACATCGCCGGCAAGCTCCCGACCCTCGCGCAGTTCCACCCCAAGGAGGAGAAGCCCGACTGGTTCGCGCGCATGGGCAAGTACATGTCGTTCTCGACCAAGGCGGAGGCAAAGCCCGTGGTGCTCGAGCCGAGCCCCGAACTGCTCGACACCTTCTGGGGCTTCTACTACGCGACCGGCGACAGCATGGCGCTGCAGCACATCATGAGCATGCTGCCGTGGTCGACCAACCACGACGATGTCGAGAAGCTCACCCTCGGCGGCATGGCCAAATACACTTTGGCGCAGAACGCCTCGCGCGACCCGGTGCTGCTCGCGACCATCAAGACCGTGCGCAGCTCGGAGCCGAAGGAGGTTCGGCCGGTGCTCGACCAGGTGATCGAGGCGGCCGACGACGTCGACGTCTCGCAGCTGCGCAACCAGATGCTGGCCGCCATCGCCGAATTGAAGCAGAAGGGCCCGCAGACCAAGCGCGACGTCACCTTCTGGGGCCAGGTCGGCGAAGGCGCGATCGCGGCCGGCTGCATCGGCGCCGCGGTGGCGGGTCAGGTCGAGCTCGGCATTCCGTGCGTCGTCGGCGGCGCCGTGTCCTCCGGCGCGCTGCATCTGTGGTCGGCGACCAACTAGAACAGGCCGTAGCCGAAGTGCAGGCGCTGCGTGACGTCGCAGTCGGCCTTGGTCAAGGGATAGGCGTAATCGACCCGCAGCGGGCCGAGGATCGAATCCCAGATCAGGCCGGCGCCGACCGACGAACGAACAGCGGTGGAGTTGCCGACGAGCGCCCCTGACAAAGCCGGGCTCGTGCCGGCGGCGCCGGTGCTCCACAGGCTGCCGGCATCGGCGAACACCGCCGCCTTCAGGCCGAAGGTCTGCGGCGCGAAGGGCAGCGGCGACTGCAGTTCGTACGACGTCGCCCAGTAGGCGTTGCCGCCGAGATTGTCCTGCGTCGTGCCCGGCGTCAGGTCGCGCGGTCCGAAGCCGTTGGTGGCGAAGCCGCGCACGAGCTGCGGGCCGCCGAAGAAGCCGTCGAGCAGCGGCAGCGTCTGTCCGCCCCACGGCGTGATGTAGCCGGTCTGCGCATGTGCGACGCCGACGATGTCGTCGGTGATCTTGTGGTAGTAGCGCAGATCGTCGGTGTTGCGCAGGAATTTGACGTCGCCCCCGAAGCCGGCGACGTCGTCGTTGACGGCGAGACGCACGCCGGTGGTCGGATGGCGGTCGTCGTCGAGCGTGTCATAGGTGATGCCGGACCCGACCGTCGAGACCCACTGCGCGCCGGCGGCCGCGGCCTCCTGCACCGGAATCGACGACACGCCCTGCGCCGGATCGAGCGCCAGCGACTGGTTCTGGATGGAGTAGCGCCAGGCCAGCGACAACGTGTCGGTGAGCGGCGTCCCGACCGTCGTCGACGCGCCGTAGATCGTGCTGCTGTAGGACTGGTACGAACTCGAATCCGTCTGCTTGGCGAACAAATCGAGGCCGAGCGAGACGTGCTGGCCGAGGATGTAGGGTTCGGTGAAGGCGAGATCGAAGCCCTTGCTGTACTGCCCGTAGGACACCGAGACCTTGGCGAGTTCGCCGCGGCCAAGAAAGTTGCTGTCGTTCACGCCCACCTGCGCCAGCCAGCCGTCCGTGTCGGAATAGCCGCCGGCGACCGAGAAGGTACCGGTCTGCTGTTCCTCGACGTCGACGTCGAGCACCACGCGATCCGGCGACGATCCGGGCTTGGTGCTGAATTTCACCGACTTGAAGATGCCGAGCTTTTTCAGATGCGCTTCGCTGCGCTTCACCAGCGCGGAATTGTAGGCATCGCCTTCGCCGATCTCGATCTCGCGGCGAATGACGTTGTCGTGCGTCTTGGCGTTGCCGAGGATCTCGACGCGCTCGACATAGCGCGGCGCTCCCTGCTCGATGCGGTAAACGAGATCGATCGTGCGCGTCGCCGCGTGCCGCGTGGCCTGCGGCTTTGCGGCGTCGAACGGCCGGCCGCGCCGGGCGAGGTCGAGCGACAGGTCGCCGGCGGTCTTTTCGACGGCGTCGGTGTCGAAGACGTCGCCGCTTCGCGTCAGCAGCATGCTCTGCAGCGGCGCCGTATCGAGCCCCGTGATGTCGGACTCGATCCGCACGCTTCCGACGCGATAGAGCCCGCCTTCGTCCACCGTGAACGTCAGCACCAGATCCTTCTTCGCGGGGTCATAGACCGGCGTTGCCGAGACGACCCGCATCTCCGGATAGCCGTGCGCATGATAGAAGCTCTGCAGCAGGCCGCGATCGGTCTCCACCTTGTCGGGATCGTAGATGTCGTTGTCGAGCAGGAAGCTGAGGACGTTGGTTTCGCCTGTCTTGATCACGTCCTTGAGCCGCTGGGTGCCGAAGGCCTTGTTGCCCGCGAACACGATCCGGCCAATGCCGACCTTGGGGCCCTCGGTTATCTCGTAGACGAGATAGATGCGACCGTCGGCCTGGCGGATGGTCTTCGGGACGACCTTGACGTTGAAGTGCCCGACCCGGCGATAGGCGGCGGTGAGCCGTTCGACGTCGTCGTGCACGAGCGGCTTCGACAGCGGACCGTCCTGCTTCGATCGAAGCAGGGTCTTGATCTGTTTGTCCTTGATCGCGTGGTTGCCCTCGACGGCGACGCGGGCGATCAACGGGTTTTCTTCCACCCGAACCTCGATGACATCGCCTTTGCGAGCGATGTGCACGTCGGCAAAGAGTGCGCTCGCATACATCTGCTTGAGTGCGGCATCGAGTTCGGCGTCGCTGAAGCGGCCGTCGGCGGCAGCGTGAAAATAGCCGCTGATCGCATCGGGGCCGAGCCGATGACTGCCCACGACGCCGATACGGTCGGCTGCCCAGGCCGGCGCAACCATGAGCGCGGCGCAGGCGATCGCTGAAACGGCTCGTCGAGCCATGGTGAATGTCCGGATGTGGCGCTCCCAGGGGCGATCCGAGCCCCGCGCAGCGGCGAAAGCGTGACAGCAATCGTTTGAAATCGCGGCGGAAAATGCGTTTTTCGGGGCTCCTTGCGCAGCCCGCCGCAGGGACCCCGCACACCGACGCACCGACGGAACGGATGCCCCGGGCGGGTGGTTGGACCACCGAGCGCAACCAAGCGAGGCATTCCCCATGTCCACATACGATCCGAATTCCCCGCGTCGGCCCACGGCGGGCGGCGGGTCCGGCGGCTGGGTGATCGGCATCATCGTCATCGTGCTGATCGCCCTCGGCGTCTGGTGGTGGGCCGGCACTGGCGTGACCGGGCCCCGGACAGCCACCAACACGGCACCGCTGACCACGACGACCGGGACGGCTCCGGCGACCACCCCGAGGACCGCGAACACGACGGCTCCTGCCACCACAGGAACCGGTACCGCCGCCACGACCGGAACGGGCGCGACCGGCACCGCCGGAACGGGCACGACCGGTACCGGCACGGCGGGCCCCGCCACGACGCCTCGCGCGGGCACGACCAGCGAAGCGCCCAGCACCGGCTCCGCCTCCACGGTCAAGTAGGCCGGTCCGGAACGCATACGCGATGCGGCGCCACTGCATGAGCCGGTGGCGCCGCACCACTTGACTCCCCCCCGCACCGGGCAGAATGGTGACGGCAACTCGGCGCCAGTCCGGGCGCGCTCCGCGGGAGGAGTGTCCATGCGACGTTTTCATGTGCCGCCTGGTCCGGTGAACACCTCGCGGCATTGCGTCCCTCCCCCTGAGTCGTGCCGAACGGATCGCCACGTCATCAGGACAGTCCCATGAACATGCAGACTCCCCGCAAGCCGCTCGGCCCGCAGCCGTGGGAGGTCGTGCGCACCAAGCTCGACCACGCCCTCCCCTTCGCCAACATGCGGGGCACGCCCTACTACCACGACGCCGTCTGGGAGCAGTTCTCCGAGCGGGAATACGCCCGCCGCTACGCCGCGCTGCGGGAGAAGATGAAGGAGCACAAGCTCGATTGCGTGATCGCCGCCGGCGGCCCCAGCCACTGGAGCTTCGGCGCCGGTTCGCTCTGGCTCACCGGCCACGTCGAGTGGCACGCCCTCGCTTCGTATGTGCTGGTGCCGCGCGACGGCGAAGCGACCATGATCTACTCGATGGGCGGCACGCACGCCGAAGCCGTGCGCCGCCACGTCGCGCCGGCGATCAAGGACGTGCGCCACAGCCGTAACGGCAAATATGCCGAGGTCATGGTCGAGCGCCTGAAGGAGCTCAAGCTCGAGCGCGGCCGCATCGGCCTGATGGAGATCGACCCGCGCCATGAAGACTATATGCCGGTCAACCAGTACAACACGTTGCGTGCCGGTCTCCCCGACGCCGACATCGTCTTCACCAAGAACTTCCTGCACGATCTCGTCGTCATCCATTCGGCGGAAGAACTCGACTGCATCCGCAAGGCGGGCGTGCTGTGCGAGCGCGCAATGGAGGCGATGATCGCGCGGGCCAAACCCGGCGCGAAGGAATACGAACTGCGCGCCGCAGCGGGCGCCGCCATCCTCGACGGCGGCGGCGACATCGACTTCCTCATCATCGGCTCGACCCCGATGGACGACCCGGCGATGATCTTCGGCAATCCGCGCCCCTCGAGCCGCGTCGTGAAGAAGGGCGACATCATCAACATGGAGCTCGCCGCCGGCTATCGCGGCTACACCGCGCAGATCGGCTCACCCATCACGCTCGGCGAGCCGAACGAGATGGTGCGCAAGTTCTGGAACGAGATCACGCTGCCCGGGTACAAGAAGATCGTCGCGGAGATCGCGCCCGGCCGACCGGCCGAAGCGATGCGCGAGGCCTCGAAATTCTTCCGCGACAACGGCGTGCAGTCGCGGCCGACGCAGTGCCACGGCATCGACCTCGTCACCGACAATCCGCACGTCGCGGCCGAGCACGTGCGCGGCGTCGAGGGCGACATGATCCTCAAGCCCGGCATGGTGATCATGGCCGAGCCGAACCCGATCACCGCCGACGGCCTGTTCGGCATCTTCCTCGGTCACACCTTCATCGTGAACGAGACCGGGCACGAGATCGTCGACAACTTCCCGCTCGAGATCGCGGTCGCCTAGAGGTAGCCGCTGCCCATCTCCCGCGCGAAACGCTGCGGGTCGCCCTCCCAGACGATCCGCGCGTGCTCCAGCACGTAGACGCGGTCGGCGTGCGGCAGCGCGAAGGTGACGTTCTGCTCGCCGAGGACGATGGTCACCGGCGAGTTCTCGCGCAGCCGCTCTAGCGCGCGGCCGAGTTGCTCGAGGATGACCGGCGCGAGGCCAAGCGTCGGCTCGTCGAGGATCAGCAGCTTCGGGTCCATCATCAGCGCGCGGGCGATGGCCAGCATCTGCTGCTCGCCGCCCGACAAAGTGCGCGCCGCCTGACCGCGGCGCTCCTTCAGGATGGGGAACAGTTCGAGCAGCCAGTCGAATTGCTGGCGCCGGCGCGCGGCGGACAGGTGCTGGCCGCCGAGATCGAGGTTCTCCTGCACGCTCATGTCGCCGAAGAGTTCGCGGCTCTCGGGGCATTGCACCAGCCCGTCGCGGGCGATGGCGCCGGCCGTCTTGCGGCGCAGGTCCTGGCCGTCGAACGTGATCTTGCCGGTATACGGCACGAGCCCCGACATGGCGTTGAACAGCGTCGTCTTGCCGGCGCCGTTGAGGCCGACGACCGAGACGAACTCGCCCTTCCCGACATGCAGGCCGACTTTGTCGAGCGCCTGCGCCTTGCCGTAGAAGACGCTGACGTCCTCGACTTCGAGCAGACGCGGCTTCTCCGCCTCGGCCGTGCCGCGGTGCTGCGAGGCCATGATCTCGCCGCCGAGATAGACGCGACGCACGGTCGGGTCGCGCATGACCTCGTCGGCGGTGCCTTCTGCGATGCGCTCGCCGAGATACATGGCGAACACCCGGTCGACCAGCGCCGCGACGCTCTTGACGTTATGGTCCACCAGCAGCACCGCCCGGCCCTCGTCACGAAAGCTGCGGATTAGATCCGAGAAGACGCCGACCTCGGACATGGTCAGCCCCGCGAAGGGCTCGTCGACGAGGACCACCTTCGGGTTGCGTGCGATGGCCTTGGCCATCTCCATGCGCCTGAGATCCGCAAACGGCAGGGTCGACGGGTGACGGTTGACCACCGCGGAAAGGCCCACGCGGTCGGCGATCGCCCGCGCGCGCGTATCGACGTCACGGTCGGCGAACAGGCGCAGCAGCGAGTCGGGCAGCAGCGCCAGCTTGATGTTCTCCAGCACGGTCTGCCGGTGCAGCGGCCGCGAATGCTGGAAGACGATGCCGACGCCGGCGCGCGCCACCCGATGCGACGGCCAGCGCGTGATGTCCGTGCCTTCGAGCAGGACCGTCCCGCCGCTGCACGGCTCGATGCCCATGACGAGCTTCATCAGCGTGGACTTGCCCGAGCCATTCGGACCGATCAGGCCGACGATCTCGCCGGCGCGCACCTGCAGCGTGATGCCCTTGACCGCGACGAGGCCGCCGTAGCGCTTGGTCAGGTCCTCGACCTGCAGACGAACGGGCGCGTTCATTCGCGCTCTCCCGCGCGCAGGACGTAGCCGAGAAGGCCGTCCGGGAAGAACAGGATCACCGCCAGTGCGATTCCGGAGACGACGAAGGTGTTCAATTGCCCGAGCGGCCGCAGGAACTCAGTCGCCAGGATGAGGAAGATCGCGCCGAGCGCCGCGCCGAGGATCGTCCGCCGCCCGCCGAGTACGGCGGCGATGATCACCTGCACCCCGATCGAGATGTCGATCACCGTGTCGACCGAGGCCGTGCCCATATAGAAGATGAGCATGGCGCCCGCGACGCCCGAGAACAGCGCGCTGATGCAGAAGGCCGCGATCTTGTGCTTGGTCACGTTGAAGCCGAGCGCCTGTGCCTCGACCTTGTCCTGGCCGCTCGCCTGCAGGATCAGCCCGACCGCGGAGCGCGAGAGGCCGAACAGCAGGATGGCGCAGATGACGAGGAAGCCCAGCGCATACCAGTAGTTCGTGTTGGTGTCGATCGACAGGATGTCGGGCACCGTCATGCCGATCTCACCGCCGGTCCAGTGCGCGAAGATGACGATGGCGTTCTGCAGCAAGAGCACGGCGACCAGAGTGACGAGACCGAAATACGGGCCGCTCAGCCGCAGCGCCGGCACCGCCAGCGCCAGACCGCCGATCACGGCGACCGCCGCGCCAGCGAGCACGCAGACGAAGATCGGCGGACCGAACTGGTTGTCGAGGATCGCGGCGGTGTAGGCCCCTAACCCGATCAGGAAGGTCGGGCCGAAGTTGACCTCGCCGGCGAAGCCGAACAGCAGGTCCCATGCCATCGAGAACACGCCGAAGTAATAGGCCGCGGTCAGGACGCCGATCAGATAGGCCGACAGCCAGAACGGCAGGAGCGCAGCGACGATCACGACGACGATCGCGATCCACAAAGCCGGCGAACGGAAGAATTGCGTCATGGTCGTCTCCTCACCGCCGTCCCAGGATGCCCTGCGGGCGGACGTAGACGACCAGCACCAGCAGGAGCAGCGCCGGGATCGGCCGCAACGTCGGCGCCACCAGATAGGCGGTGATGGTTTCGAGATAGCCGACGACATAGGCCGCGATGAGCGAGCCGGAGACGCTGCCCAGGCCCCCCAGCACGACGATGGAAAAGGCGCTGGCCGTCAGTTGCCCCGCATTGGCGGAACTGACGCCCAGGAACGAGGCGAGCAGCACGCCGGCGATGCCGGCGAGCACGCCGTAGATGCTCCAGACGAACAGGTAGATGCTGGACAAATCGAAGCCGAGCAGCGTCAGTCCGCGCGGGTTGATCGAGGCGGCGAGCAGCCGCTTGCCGGCGGGCGTTCGGTTGACCAGCAGCCAGAGGATGCCGATCACGATCCAGCAGATGACGGCGATCATGATCTCGTTGAGCGGCACCCTCACCCCGCCGATATAGGTGATGCCGTCGATCAGCGGCCGCATGGTGATGGGATTGTCGCTGAACAGATAGCCGAGCCCCACCTGGATCATAATGCCCCACAAGAGCGTGCCGGTGAGGATGAAAATTTCCGTCTCGTCGCGCGGGATCGCCTTTGAGCGCTGGATCGGCAGGATCACCATGAAATAAGTGACGTAGGCCGCCACGACCCCGGCGGCGACGCCGACCACGGTGCCGAGGTAGACGCCGAGATTGAGATCACCGGCGGCGTACCAGCCGATCATCGCGGCGATGACCATGATGCCGCCATGCGAGAGGTTGAGCACGCCGGAAACGCCGAAGATCAGGGTGAAGCCCATCGCACCGAGCGCATACAACGAACTGATGGCAAATCCATCGATCAGAATCTGCAAACCAACCATCGCGGTCCTCGCTTGTCCGGCGAAAAGCCGGGCTCATGCCGGGCACCGTCGGGCCGTCGCGGACCGCGGCCGGAAAATCGCTTTTCCGGTCACGGCCCGCGCATGGCTCGACGCGGCCTTTACTTCGCTGCGGCCTGTTGCGGCAGATGTACGAAGCTCGGGAACTTAATCTTGGCGTTGGCCTTGTCGGTCGGCCACACCGTCACCTGTTTCCCGTTCTGCCACTGGATGAAGACGCCGGAGACGTATTTCGGCCCGTACTTCATCGCGTGGGCGTACTGGTTGTCCTTGCCGTAGAACTGAACGCGGCCGATCGTACCGACGTAGTTGGTCTTCTCCATTTCGGAGACGATCTTGTCGGCATCGTTGGAGCCGGCGTTCGCGATGGCGTTGGCGAGCATGTGCACGTCGTCATAGCTCGAGTAGCCGGTGTAGGCCGGCGTGGCGCCGTACTTCTTCTCGTACTCCTGCGTGAACGGGATGGTGGTCGGTGTCAGCGCCACACCCGGAGAGGCGGCCGTTGCGGTGATTACACCCTCGGCGTCGCCGTTGGTGTCCTTCCAGAAGGTCGAGGTGGTGGCCTGCGAGCTCTGGCCTGCCATCGGGATCGGCACCTGCTGGTCGTGCCACTGCACGGTCGGCTGCACGCCGACATGACTGATGCCGGTGATGATCACGTCCGGATGCTTGCCTTCGATCTTGTTGAAAATCGGCGTGAAGTCGGTCGTATCCGGATTGAAGCGGATGTGGTCGAGGACCTTGAGGCCCGCCTGTGGCAGGCATTTGAGGTACTGCGCATCGAGCGGAGTGGTCCAGGCGGCGTCTTCGCTCATGACCACCGCGGACTTCATGTGGAAGTTCTTGACCAGAGTGTCCTTGGAGAAGTCGCAAATGGACTGGGCGATGAAGGCGGAGGTCAGCCAGCCGTGGAAGGTATATTTATTGTGCGCATAATCGTCGTGCACGTGCTTCGAGATTTCGGTCGAAGCGGCGCCCGGCGTGATCCAGACCTTGTGCAGACGCGCGGCCCACGGCTCGATCGCGAGCGCCACTTCGCTGATGTAGGTGGCGATCACCGCGTCGACGTGGTCCTGGTTGACCGCCCGCTGGAAGGCGCGCACCGCGTCGGCTGCCGACGAATGGTCGTCGTAGGTGATGATCTGGACCTTGCGGCCCTTGATGCCGCCCTTGGCGTTGATGTCGTCGGCTGCGAGCTGGGCCGCCTTGGTGATCGAGGCGCCGGCGACGGCCGAGTCCTCACCGATGACACCGATCTTGATCGGATTGTTGTCGGCGGCATGCGCCGGTACGCCGATGCCGGCCCCGATGACGGTCGCAGCCACCGCGCCGGCAAGCAGATGCCAGCCCGTTGCAGTTTTGCTCTTCGGATTTTTCATCACGTTTCTCCCTGTCGCCCCACTCTTCTTCGATACTCGCTCGATCTTCGGCGGCGACGACAGCGTTGCTGCTGTCAATTCGCCGACAGGCACCGGATCGGCGCGCGATGATGAATGCTTTGCGCAAGCCGGGCAAGCATTGATGCAGGCGAACAACACACGAAACCGTGCGACGCATTGGAATGTGACGATATGGCGCAAGAATTGAAAAAGTGCGCGGGGGGTGGAACGAAGTACAGATGACGCGCATTGTCGAAGGTTTCGGCCGGCGCCGGAGTCGCACGTCTGCGGCGGCGCACGGCTTCACATCGTGTCGCGATTTTCCAATTTGATAAAGCGCTTGCCGCAGTGCAGCGAAACGAAGGTGAACCCTTTGCCGCTCACATAAAGCCTCGCGGGAGCGCGCGCTCAGGTGCCTTTTGCGAAGGCCAGAGCCGCATCCCCGAGCCGCGGCGGGGCGACCGGCGCGGCGCCGTTGTGTCGCAGGAAGCAGACGAGGTTGGCTGATACCGCCACCTCTTTGAGCGATCCACCGGCACCCGCGAGGAGTGTGTCGGCATTCGCAAACAGCATCGCCTGCTCGATCTGCTCGGAGGACAGTTCCGCTGCCGCCACATCCTTCCTCAGGGACGTAACAGGATCGCCATGCTGCGTCAGGCCTTTCAGTGTCTGTCGGACCCCGCGCAGAGGCAGCACGATCTGCTGCTGCCACATGGTCGTCCGTTCGCCGATCGCCACCACCTGTTGCTCGCCCAGGGCCACGGCCCGCACCGCTCCAGCCCACGCGCAGAACAAGAGAGCATTGACGTCGATGCCGTGGCGCGCCTGAAGGCCGAGGCATTCGTCAGCCACGCCAGGCCGGGCGTAGACGTCGAGCGAGAAGGTCCAGAACGGGTTTTCGAGCTGAAGCACGGCGGAAGGCCTGGCCAGGGAACGGGTGAAGTCGCTCCCAAACCTAGCAAAAACGACTAGGCGCGGCAGCCTCCGGAGGGTATTTTGCAGTCATGAACCACCATCGCCCGCTGCAAGGCAAACCGCGCATTCTCGTCGGCATCACCGGGGCCTCCGGCGCCATTTACGGCATCCGCCTGCTCGAACTCCTGCGTGACTACGGCGCCGAAACGCACCTGGTCATGTCGAAGGCCGCACAGGTGACCCTCGCCTGCGAGACGACCCTGAAAGTGGCGGATGTCGAGAAGCTAGCAGACGTGGTCTACCCGAACGGCGACATCGGTGCGGCGTGCTCCAGCGGCTCGTTCAAGATGAGCGGCATGATCATCGCCCCCTGCTCGATCAAGACCATGTCGGAGATCGCGACCGGCAACACGGGCAGCCTGATGTCGCGCGCGGCCGACGTCGCGCTGAAGGAGCGCCGCCGGGTCGTGCTGATGCTGCGCGAGACGCCGCTGCATATCGGGCATATCCGCAACATGGCCGCGGTCACCGAGGCCGGCGCGATCGTCTACCCGCCAGTGCCCGCCTTCTATGCCCTGCCCCAATCGCTCGAGGAGATGGTCGACCACACCCTCGGCCGGGTGCTCGATCTCTTCGACATCGACGTCGGCAAGGTGCGGCGCTGGTCGGGCGACCGTGTCCGGCCGAAGCAGCGCGACGCGGTCGAGACCTGACGTCGCTTCTCCGTTCAATGGCGCGGTGCCGGGTGGCGCGTGACCCTGACCTGCTGCGGAATCATCGAACCTTGAACCGGGGCGGCCGGGTCCACGTTACGCTCGCGCCGGGGCCATTTCAGCCAGAGACCGTCTTCGCGTTCGGTCCTGGAGCCGAAGCGCGGTCCACTGGCGGCAACGCCAACGGTCGCCGGCTTGCGCCGGCGCAGCACGACGAGCGCCCCGAACACGCCGCCTGCAAGCAACGCCGCCAGAAGAATGATGAACAGGTTCTGCGCGACCGACGACGCAGAGGTCCCGTCCGACACCGGCAGGGCCGCCGCGTGGGTCTCGCGCGGCGACGCGACCCGCTCCCTGACCGGCGCGTGGCGCACGGCGGTGACCGGCGATGTCGGCTGCGGTGCCGCGACAGCGGCCGTCGGCTGAGGATCCGCCGCGACGGATCCGTTTCCAACGCTGGTCGCCGGAGCCGGCGGCGAATCGGCCCAGACGGAGGCGGCGCGCGGCGCCGTGGCCGGTGCCGCAGTTTGAACATCGGCAGGCTTTGCGGGCGCCCCCTGCGGGGTCGCCGCGACCGCCGGCGGAGCGGCCGCGGCGACCGTGGGGCGGCTCGGCGCAGGCCACGGATCTGCCGCCGGGGGCAGCGGCTTCCCGCGCGCGGCAGGCTGCGCGGCTAGCGCCTCACTCGGCGCCGACTCCGCTGCGTGCGGCGTGACTGCAGCCGGGCGAGAATGTTCGACGTGACGCGACGGCGCGGCCGCAGGCTTCACGCCGGCCGCATCCACGTCGCGCAAATACCAGCATTTGCGACTGTTGGCGTGATCGAGGTGATAATACCAGTGCTGCCCCTTCGGGGCGCCGCCGTTCGGCGCGGACAGGCACGCGTCGGCGGCAGATTGCGCGGCCGCGGGGCCGGCTGTGAACGCAACCACAAGTGCGGCGGCAGCCGCCGGCGCTGACATCGAATGACGCATTACTCGCCCCCTGTTCGAGACCGGGCGATCCTTCCCAGAGAACGTGATTGCAATGCGTCGCAAATGTGCACGCGACGGGACCATTCCGGGGCGACGCCATCCAGATGCAGTTACCACGCGCGAACTGTCCATGATGACCGCCACCGGATCGCCTTCTGGCCGAAGGATGGGGGCAAATCAGATCTCCCATCCGCTCGTTTGACCTCGAAGATTCGTCACATCGGGTACCCAGGTCGTCTTATTCAAGGCGAGTGCAGCCGAGCCACAGTACGCCAGGTGCTCGAAGTCCGACGCCATCGGCTTCGACGTTCTTTGATCGAGATCACACCACGCGAATAGACCGGCTCCCGCGAATGAAC
>Ga0187809_10000311_pt1 | contig 28394 bp, 25 predicted proteins | sample NC_wetland_sal_i_8_FD_132415 | JGI IMG/M metagenome (GOLD analysis project Ga0187809, IMG submission 132415) | Wetland sediment microbial communities from Neuse River Estuary, North Carolina, USA - ASW_4 | ecosystem: Environmental > Aquatic > Freshwater > Wetlands > Sediment | place: USA: North...
CAGCCTGGATTGCTTCTAGTCCAACCCCTGGTTGAAAAAGTCGCCAGAAAGGACGACCGGGTGATCAAGAATAATGCTGAGATGCTTGCCTGGATACGCAACGGCATAGAGCGCGCGCCGTATACGATGCGCCGGCTTGCAGTAGGCCCGGAGGTCAGTCATCGCCTCCTGGTAGCGAGGGTCACGCTCAAGAAGATTTTTCGCTTCTTCGCTTTCAAACGCCATGAAGATCGTCCACATACCCCACTTATATTCTTGATGCAGTTGGCAGTTGCGCCGATCTCGGTCAAACACTTCCGCATACAGAGCCATTACTTTCAAAACCTTTTCAGACACAGCTTCGTGGCAGCCGCGCTTTGGCTTCGCTTCAAAATATATAAGGGGTATATCTTTACGGCCTGGCATAATGTGCCAGTATTGCATGCGCTGCCGAGCAGAGGCAATTGCTTGTGCTAAGAAAGTACATTGATGCTATCATGGCCTAAACGCTAACCGGGTGGGCAGAACCGTACCTGCTCTATGTCATTCCCGTCATCTACCGCCACACAGCATTTCATTGACGCCGTCCTCAACGGTCCTGCACGCTACACGGTCCGGCATCACTTTACCGCCTGGCAATCTCTGGCATTCGCGCTCGGGGCGCTCGCTGCCGAACTGGTGGTGGCGTACCTTGTGGTCTACGGGCTCTTCACCTTTATCCGAAACATACCGGCACTCTTCGGTGCCGCACTCCGACGGCTTGGTGTCGGCGAGAAGCAGGCACCACAGACTTTTCTGGAGCTGACCTTCCCGGCGGACACCACGAAGTCGGCATTTGCGACTGAGCAACTACACATCCTGCTCCGGGGCATGGTGAAGTACCGAAATCTGTGGGACAAGCTGGCTGCCCGTAAGAAACCATACTCATACGAACTGGTCGGCACTAACGACGACGGCATCCGCTTCATGCTCATGGTAGCAAGCAGCGAAGCGGCTATCGTACATCGCAATCTGTTATCCTTCCTGCCCGGGCTCAAAGTGCGGGAGGTAAAAGATTACGCCACCAAGTTGCCCGCAGAAACCACGGAGGTTATTGAGCTGAAACTCGGCAGTGACTTTGTCCTGCCACTCAAAGACCACAAAGCCCTGGAAGAACATGACCTGATGGCCTTTCTCACCGGGCACATGACAAAGCTACTACCCGATGAGCTCGTCGCATATCAGATAGTCGCGGTACCGGTGTATCGGAGCACCCACCACCGCGTGGCGCGCCGGCAACTGCATATGAAGGCCCGGATCGCGCTCGGCAAAGAAGTCTGGTCGCAGATCAAACGGCAACGCACACCGCTCGGATACGCGCTGTGGCTTTTATGGTATCCGCCATTATGGTTCCTCGGCGCCATGGGCAAGTTCATCGCGTTCGGTGCCGGCTTGATTGTAGCTATGGCTTACCCCGAACTTGAATCATCGCACCGCCACAAAGATAAGCGCCGAGCCGATAATCCGTACGACAAAGACATGATGCAGCTCGTCAAAAGCAAGCTCGACCAGCAGCTGTACGAGGTAACGATACGCATACTTGTCTCGTCACCGGACCAGGCGACTCACTACTCCCGCCTCAACGCCCTGTTTGAGTCATTCAGACCGTTCCATACCTCGTACCAATCATTCGGCACGCGTCCGTCCGTGCCGGTATTGTCTCCACGGGGTAAGCGCCTGGATCAGTTCAAAAAGCGAACCTTGTCGCCGCATCACCTCACGCAGCAAACTATACTTTCAAGTTCCGAACTATCTGACTTGTACCATTTCCCCAATACCGGCACGGTGAAGACTGAAGGTTTCATCAAAAGCCGCAGCCGCGAGCTGGCCGCACCGCTTTCCATTAAGCGCACTGGCACCGCACTTGACGTCATCGTCGGTGCCAATACGCACGGCGGCGAAGTACAGCCGATTGGCATGACGCTCGAACAGCGGCAAAAACATACGTACATCATCGGCAAGACCGGCACGGGTAAGACTACCCTGCTGACCAGTGCCATCTACCAGGATATGCTCATGGGCAAGGGCGTAGCCGTACTCGACCCGCACGGAGATATGTTCAGGGAGCTGTTAGATATTGTGCCTGAAAACCGGCGCAAAGATGTCGTCGTGTTCGACCCGTCCGACCGCGACTTCCCCATCGGCCTCAATATCCTCGCTCCCGGTATCCCCTTTACTAGTCTTGAAGACAGCTACAGCTGGATCGCCAGCGCGGTGCTGTCGGTATTCGCTAAACTCACCGACGAGAACTACTGGGGACCCCGCATGGAGCATATCCTGCGCAGCGCTGTCTTGACCGCCTTGAGACTGCCGGACCCCAGCTTGTACACGGTACAGCGGCTCCTGACCGACAAGGCTTACCAGCGCGATGCCGCCGCAAAACTCAAAGACCCGGTGTTGAAGCAATTCTGGCAAAAGGAAATGCTCACCCAAGGCAACATGCAGCTGGCGAGTACGGTCGCCCCGCTTACCCACCGCCTCGGACACTTTTTGACCGACACCATGTCCCGGCATATTCTGCTGCAACAAGAAAGCACGCTTAAGCTGTCCGAAATCATGGACGAAGGAAAGATCCTGCTCGTTAACTTGAGCAAGGGCGACATCGGAGAGGATCAGAGTTTCTTTTTCGGTACCGTCTTAACCTCCCTCATTTGGATGGCCGCATACCAACGCACCAAAGTACCGGAGCGTAAGCGCCGGGACTTTTTCGTATACATTGACGAGTTCCAGAACTTCGCCGCGCCCCGTTTTGCGGAAATAGCCAGCGAAGGCAGAAAGTTCCACGTTGCCCTGACCGTCTCACATCAGAATATCGCGCAGATCGGTGACCAGGACGTCATGAAAGTTATGGCGGGTAATGCCCACACGATCATTTGCCTGAAGGCCAGCCCGGATGACGAGGCGTTCATCCTGCCCTACATGGAGCCGGTCGTGGAAAAAGGAGATATTGTCAACCTGGCGCCGTACCACTTCTATATGAAGACCACGGCCGATGAGAGCGAAGAAGCCTTCTCCGGTACTACCGTCCCGCTCGATGTCACCGAATCTGACAAAGCGGCAGCGGCAGTTATAGCCGAAAGCCGGAAGCGATATGGCACGCCGCTGGCAAAAGTCGAGCAATACATGCAGCAGCTTTTCCAAGGCGCCAAACCAGACAAGCAGCCATCAGCACCTGCAATTAAGAAGCCACGCAAACCCCGGAAATCCGGCCTGTGAACGACCGTGCATTTTGTCCTAGCGGGCTAGGACAATTTCTGGTACTTTACCCCCTGTTACTATACAATTTCTGTATCCCCTACCCTACCTAAAATAGGAGTAGGTCGGGGTAGGCAGACAAGGTGTCCGCCGGCCAAGTCTAACGCCCATACTCACCAGCAAAATCACTAAGCCTCACGACCACGATAAACGTATATGACACTACCGCCCATCACTCAGAAACAACATGACATACTCACGCTGCTCTATCGATACAGGTTCCTGAGCAGAATCCAAATACAGTATCTTATGAACCATAAAGACTATCGGCGCATTAACGCCTGGCTCAAAGATCTCAGGGAGAAGCGATACATAGCATGGCAGTACTCGACCGACTTTATAGAAAAAACTAAACCCGCTATCTACTACCTCGACTTGAACGGTATCCGCGTTCTGAAGCAGCAAGACGCTGTCGGCTACCCCATCGCCGAACTGCGCAAACGCTACAAAGATGCCGGCCGGTCACCAGGCTTCATTGCCCGGTCGCTCATGCTGGCCGATTGCTGCCTTGACCTACACGCCCGAAGCGACGAGCGGGTGGCCTACCGTTTCCAAACCCAGGCAGACTATGCCGACCCCAATAGCACCTACCACTTCCTCGCCCTGGATGACGCAATCCACCCCCACCTCTGCTTCACGAAACGGGAGCAGTCAAAACCAAACGGCACAAAGACATACCTGCTCGAAATCTTTGACGCCACGTTGCCCCGCTACCGTATCCGAAACCGGCTCAAACAATATGTGCAGTATCTCCAATCAGGCGTGTGGGAGCAGCAAACGGAGGACCGCACGCCACCGAGCGCGCTATTTGTCTGCCCGACGGTTGCCGATCTAATCTACGCCAAGCGGCGTACCCGCACCCTGCTTGAAAATAGCTTCGACGAAACGGAAGCAGACCTCCGTTTCACGACGGCCTCGGAACTTCGAGCGCACGGACTTGCTGGAGAAATCTGGGAAGAGGCTTGAGCGGCGCTATACAAAACGCTTAGTCAAACACAAGCACATTTCCTCTCTGCGAGTAAATATGCCAAATTCCGTCGGAGACAACGGAATTTACATGCAAAAAGCCCGGAAGCTAAGTTGCAGCTTCCGGGCCCTATGCCACTGGACGGTTAGTACTCTTCCGCCAGCATCACCGTCATCACCCGTTTGCACTCAGGTGACAGCGGATCACACCAGAACTGGTGCTCACCTTCGTAGTAATCGATCTTCCAGAAGATCAGTTGACGATGCCAACTCAATGAACCGAAGTCATGCTCACCGTGGGGATCGTTGTCTGCGTTGAAGTCATTGAACTGTTCGATCTTTTTCAGTAAGCCAACGATGTCTGGCACACCGTGTATCACACCCTTGGTCACGATGACGTCAACTGCCATGCTTCGGAACCTATCGTTTAGCTTTGCGATCTTAGCTGCCCGTGTCGTATCTACATCTCTATCCATATCAAACCTCCTTGAAAAGTTAGTACGTACGTTTCAAGCGAGTCGACCTCCCGCTCTAAGCCGGAAGCAAGGACAGAAGCGGGCGCGTCAATGTGGAGCGCCCTATAGGACGAACGACATTGACGCGCCCGTGGATGGACTTACCATGGGGAGGCTGCGGGAGGCCCTCTCCACCACTACAAACCCCCTAACCATAAGCAAAATACAAACAAATACCGAACATAAATATGACAAACGCTCAATATAGAGTTGCTATATCTTGAAAATCATGTAAAATTGTCATCAGATAAACAGCGTGTGGGGTTTCTTGACATATGCGCAAGTAATCCAAGCGTGCATAAAAATTTATCAACCGAATCCGAGGGACGTACCACCCGTGACTGCCATTGGTCCGAATTTGCATTTGTCCCGGCGCAAATATTCTGCGCTCATATTAACGCTCCTCGCCATCGTGGTTGTGGTTGCAGCAGGAATCGTTTACCACCAACAGATTAAAAACCAGCTCAACGCCTGGAAACTCCTGCCCCAACCGGAGCGCCTGACAGAGCTGTACTTCACCGCCCCGAACAACTTGCCGAGCGCCTACACACCCGGCCAAAAGCAGAATGTACGCTTCACCGTCCACAACATCGAATACCAGACCGAAACGTATCAGTACAAGATCGTGGAGACAAACCAAGACGGCAGCCAAAGCCAGCAGCTCTCGAGCGGCCAGTTCACCCTGCAGCAGGACCAGTACGAAGGCCTGAACGTCGGCGTCACACCCGTTGACATGGGCAAACGTGCCAAAATCATCATCGAACTCCCGACCATCAGCGAAACGATCGGCTACTGGGCGGAGCAGCAATCATGAGCAGCGCAGCGCATAAAGTCGCGGTGGTCATCCCCTGCCACAACGAGGCAAAGGGGATCACAAAAGTTATCAAAGGTTTTAACCGGGACGAGCTGCTGCACAACGGCTTCGAGCTGGACATCATCGTGGTCGACAACAACTCGACCGACAACACCGCAAAAGTTGCCAAGAAAGCGGGCGCACGAGTTATCACTGAAAAGAGAAAAGGCAAAGGCAACGCCATGCGCACCGGCTTCAAGAGCGTCAGCGACGACTCCGATTATGTCATCATGCTCGACGGTGATGACACCTACAGCCCAAGAGAGGCCATGCGCCTGCTCGAACCGCTACACAGCGAATTCTGCGACGTGATCATCGGTTCGCGCCTGGGTGGCAAGATGAACGACGGCGCCATGACCCTGTTCAACCGCACTGGCAACTGGGTGTTCTCACACCTGGTGCGCTACTGCTACCGCGCCAATGTTACCGACGTACTCACCGGCTACTTCGCCTGGAAAAAGCAGGTTATTGAAGAACTGACGCCACACTTAGAATCGCAGGGCTTTGCTATAGAAATGGAAATGATCACCAAGATGGCCCGCCTCGGCCACGAAATCTACTCGGTCCCGATCAGCTACCATCCAAGAAGCGGCGAATCTAACCTCCGCCCCATCTACGACGGCTGGCGCATCCTGAAGATGTTCGTCAGAAACCTATTCTGGAAGCCGGGAACCATCATGGCAAACGAAGAAGAAGTCGAAGTAGAGGCAGCATAAAGTCATGAAAATCGTGTTCGTATCCGACGCAATCTACCCGTACAACATGGGCGGCAAAGAAAAGCGCATTTATGAGCTGAGCACGCATCTGGCCAAACTCGGCCACGACGTCCACATCTATACCATGCACTGGTGGAAGACGCCGGAGAAAGTTCGCACAGAAAACGGCGTACAGCTGCACGCGATCTCCCGCTACTACGATATGTACGAAGGTGACCGCCGCAGCATCAAAGAAGGCATCATGTTTGCAATAGCTTGCCTCAAGTTGTTCAAAGTAAAGTTCGACGTACTCGACGTCGACCATATGCCATTCTTCCCTATTCTGACCGCTTGGATTGTCTGCATCCTGACCGGACGCAGAAAAAACTTCCATGGCACCTGGCACGAAGCACTCTCGACCAAAGACTGGACCGACTACATGGGCAAGAGCGGCACCATTGCCGCCCTGATCGAGCGCATCAGCACCAAACTGCCATACAAGATTTCGGTAGCCTCCATGCAAACAAAACGACAACTTGCAGAATACCACCACCGTACAAAGCGAGTGGAACTCGTACCCAACGGCATCGATACAGAGTTGCTTAGCAAGGTGAAGCCAGCAAATGTAGCCTGCGACGTACTGTATGTTGGCCGCCTTGTAAAGGACAAAAATGTCGACAAGCTCATCAAAGCCATGGCAATCGTGGCGAAGAAGAACCCGAAAACGAAGTGCGTTATCATCGGCCACGGCATCGAGAAAGCAAACCTCGAAAAGCTCGTCGCTAAACTGAAACTCGGCAAGCAAGTGGCCATCATGAATCCCCTGCCCGAAGCCACAAAAGTCTACGCCTACATGAAGCGCGCCAAAGTATTCTTACTACCATCCGTTCGCGAAGGCTTCGGCATCGTCGCCCTCGAAGCCCTCGGCTGTGACACCCCCGTCGTCACCGTGGACGCTCCGGCAAACGCCGCCAAAGACCTGATTGAAGGCGGCGAGACCGGCTCAGTCGTAAGGCTTGATCCTAAAGCGTTGGCCGACGCAATTGAAGCGTGGCTCACCGCCGAGTCAAAAACCACCATCGCCAACCACGTAGCCAACTACGCGTGGGATAACATAGCAGCCAAACAAGCCGAGGTATACGTATCATGAAAATTATGCTAGTTACTCCCTATTTTTATCCAAAGATTGGCGGCCTCGAAAACTATGCGCTAAATGTGGCAAAAGGTCTTAAGGCACAAGGTCACGATGTATTCGTGGTGACGAGCAATCACGAAACTAAAGAATACTTGGACGAGAAAGTTGAAGACTTGCGAGTTATTCGGTTACCGATAGGTCTCAAAGTCTCAAATACACCGTTAGGCTTCAAATGGTACTTCCAATTAAAAAAGATCATCAAGACAGAAAAGCCCGATGTGATTAACGCTCATTCACCTGTGCCTGGAATGGCAGACATGGCTTTCGCCGCCAGGAGCAAAGTTCCATTCGTCACTACATATCACGCCGGGAGTTTAAAAAAAGGCGGCTCACCTATCGACGTGGTGCTCAGTTTTTATGAAAAGACCTTTCTGAAACACATGCTCAGAAGATCGAACGAGGTTGCGAGCGTCTACCCTGCCTTCGTTGAAAAGTTAATCGGTAGCAAAAAAGAAGTACATTTCATACCACCTGGTGTCAGCCCGGAGTTCAAACCTAGGCGCGGTAAATACCCTGCCTCGCAAACAATCCTATACGTTGGAAGGATCGAGAAGTCTTCCAGCTGGAAAGGCATCGACACACTAATTGACTCCATGCGAGAAGTTCTACTGAGGTTCCCAGAGGCAAGACTTCAGCTCGTTGGTGAAGGCGATGCTGTTGACGACTACAAACAACTCGCACAGAAATACGGCATACAGGATAGGATAATCTTCAGCGGAGCCCTGAGAGGACAAAAACTTATCACAGCATTTCAAGAAGCATCAATGTTAGTCTTACCTTCCAAGACAGACGCCGAAGCGTTCGGTATTGTACTAATTGAGGCTATGGCTTGCGGCATCCCTGTTATAGGCTCGAGGGTCGGAGGTATCCCAAATGTTATCCAAGATGGGAAGAATGGGCTGCTCGTTCCACCAAGTAACCCTAACACATTAGCTAAGGCTATAAAGAAGCTTTTCGGCGATCAAAAGCTCGCTCACACACTAGCCACTGATGGGAGCAAGCGTGCTAGTGAAGAATTCTCAGCGGTGAAGCTCGTACAAAACACGTTCGCACTTCTCAGTAAAGCAGCCCGGCCGGAAATTACTCACGTAACAGCATATTACCCGCCACACCTTGGCGGCATGGAGAAAGTAGTGCAAGCGCTCGCATCAACACAACATCATGCAAATATACCCGCTTCGGTCATAACTTCCAATTGCGTAAAAAAAGTTTTCGGAGATGAGAATGAACCTTTTAGCGTATCTCGGCTGAAGAGTCTAGAGATTGCACATACTCCTATAATGCCATGGCTTTTCTTCAAACTGCTAAAGACTAGGCAAAACACCATAGCCCATCTACACGTGGCGCAAGCGTACACACCGGAAATGGTTTGGCTTGCTTCGAAGTTTAAGCACTTCAACTACATTGCACACATACACCTGGATGTGACCCCTTCAGGCCCAGCGGGCATCCTACTGAGACCATATAAAAGACTTATTTTGAAGCGCGTACTCCGTTCAGCCAAGTATGTAATCGTGTTTACCGAGGGCCAGAAGGCTGATGTAAACAAAAAGTATGGCGTCCAATCTGCGAACATAAAGGTCATACCGAATGGCGTCGAGAGTAAATTCTATTACGATGAGGTTCGCACCATACATAAAAAGCCACGCTTACTTTTCGTTGGCCGCCTAGACTATCAAAAGAATCTCCAGCAGATGCTACGCGCGCTCGATGGTATTTCCGACCAATTCGAGACAACGCTCGTCGGTGATGGTGAGCTGCTGCCAGAGCTTAAAAACTTGACAAAAGAGCTGAATCTCAAGAATATAAACTTTGCTGGGCGTAAAGACGGTGCCGAGCTATTGGGGTACTACAAAGAAGCCGACATTTTTGTGCTCTCATCAGAACGCGAAGGTATGCCACTCGTCTTGCTTGAAGCTATGGCAATGGGTTTGCCAGTTGTAGCAACAAACGTGACTGGCAATCGTGACGTAATTAAAGATGGCCAAAATGGTCTGCTTGTTCCCTACAATGACACAAAAGCGTTTCGTGAGGCATTGACGAAAATCAAATCGGACTCAAAATTGTACAGCACTATGAGCCGAACGGCTCGCAATATGGCCGCCCGGTACTCATGGAACAGAATTAGCGAGCTATTCGACCTCATATATCACGAGGTCTTATCATGAAGATTATAAAGTCTATAAAACAACAACCGCCCCTGATATACGGAAGTCTCGTCCTATTAATGCTATCGGATATTGTGTCATACTTCCATATCGGTCCGCTCTGGTTCATCGCGGCAGCGGGATTTGTGCTTTTACCAGGACTACTGCTATTTGCAGCAACCACACGCAGAACGTATAGCCCGCTAACTACTCTACTCGTTAGTCTCGGTTTGGGTTTAACACTGACGATGGGCTTCGGTTTGGGCATAAATCAGGCTCACTGGTTGTTTGGCATTTCCCATCCGCTTTCGCCCCGTAACATTCTTATTGTATTGAATGTAGTCATCCTACTCGGATTAGCATATTGTGCTAAACGACCACACAAGGCTTTGGCTTCTATCCCTGGTGTGACTGCCATGGATAAGCTCACCATAGCTTTGCTTGGGTTAGGTTGTTTGCTAGTTTTCTTTGGGGTGAATAGGTTGAATAACGGTGGTTCAAACGTATTGCAGTTAGCGACGACCGCGTGCGCAGCGACCATCCCCCTGTACATAGTGCTGGTACGCAAGAAGATCTCTTCCTGGTCCTACATAACTGGATTATTTGGTCTAAGCCTGATACTACTACTGCAGACTTCTTTGAGAAGTAAATACTTGGTTGGGTCTGACGCGCTAAACGAATTCCATGTATTTAACCTGGTGGCACATCAAAGATTCTGGAGTATCTCGCAAGTACGTGATGCCTATAATGCATGCCTTAGCATAACTATACTGCCCCAAATGCTTAGCAGTGTCACCGGACAAAGTGGCTTAGAGACTTTTAGGGTCATCGACCAAGTTGTTTTTAGCTTTTCAGCGCTCGTGGTTTACGCGCTTGGACGTCTATATCTAACAAGAGGTAGGGCATTCTTTGCAGGCGTTACATTTGTATCCTTTCAAAATTACATTAGTTCGATGCCGAATCATACACGTCAAGAAATCAGCCTTTTGTTTTTCGCTCTGCTAATATTTGTATCTCTGTCAAAAGAGTTCAGCGGAACCCTCCAAAAAGCGCTGATGGTTATCTTTGGCCTGTCTATGGCGGTATCACATTACTCTACGGTTTACGTTGCTATCCTATTATTCATCGGCGCTTACTTAGCAACATTACTAAGTCGGACCAAGCACCGAGTAATACGAAAGTTTACGGCGAGCGGGCCCCAGCCAATCACGTTATTTATTATTGCTATTCTGTCACTATTTACTTTACTGTGGTTTTCGCAAATTGTACCATTCTCAGGCGGACCTGTGGCTTATGTCGGACAGCTCTCGTCACAACTGCTTAAAGGTAACATTAAAAACGAACAAGCCGACCAGACTTCATTGGCATCCCAATTTAATTTGTCGGGTGGGGCTCAGAACACTTCACAGATTTTTAACCAATTTGTGCGACAGAATAAGCTCAACGTTGCTAGTAGTTATGCCGTCAGCCAGCAGACTACACCCCTCGCTCAGGCTCACCTTAGGCCAGCCGTACTCAACCATCTGCTTAACCTTTTTATACAGATCATAAAAAAGATATACAAATTGATAGTGATAGGCAGCGTAGGCCTGATAATTCTATGGGTGAAGAAGCGCCCTAGGGAGCTGGATGCCGCTTTATTACATCTGCTCGTCGGGTCCGCCTTTGTGGTCACGGTAAGCTTCCTTTTGCCATCGTTTACTGTTAACTATGATCAGGAACGAATGTTCCAGCAACTGTTGGTGGTACTTGCTATCCCGGCAGTAGTTTTAGTGAGCGCGACAGTGCCTACTAGAAAGAAATTGTCACATTATGGAATGGCACTATTTATGGGGGCCTACATACTCGTCTCGTGTGGACTTCTAGCAGAGCTGGCCGGAGGATGGCCTTTATCCACCAGGTATGACAACTTCGGTGCAGATTATGGAAGGTACTATGTACACACCAGTGAAGTACTTTCTGCTGAGTGGGTCAGTGCCAACATGAAGTATCAAGGCATTCATGCTGACGACTATGCTGCTAATAGAATCTTTTTTGCGACTACCGGGCTACATACGACAAACAGCCTCTTTCCCAGTAATCTTCATGGGGGCTACTTGGTGTATTACGATTTTGCAAATTCAAACTACAGCCAAACATTCAGTACCTACAAAGGTAGCTTGCTAATCTACAATCCGCCTACGCAGTACTTGAATGCAGAGGCAAACCTTACTTACAGCAACGGAGGGTCGGTCATTTATGAAAACTAAAACACCTTACCGGCTCATATCTATCATCATCATAAATAAGAATGAACTCGGAGTTGAAGGTACTCTTGAGTTACTCACAAAACAGGAGGCTCCCTTACCCTTCGAGATTATTGTAGTTGATGCATCTAACGGAGCCTTGAATAAAATATATGCCCGATTTCCGAATGTTATATGTATACCATTTGTCAGCAAAAGCACTAAGAAGATTACGATTCCTGAGCAACGTAATGTAGGCATAAAGGCCGCCCACGGCGACATCGTTGTCTTTATAGACGCTTGTTGTGATCCAACCAAAAAATGGCTTGCAAGTCTCACGGCTCAAATTATTGAGGGTAACGAGAAACTAGTAGCAGGCGGAACACTATCGACCGGAGAAAGAACCTTTCATGATGTCGTCTATGAGTCCCAGAAAAGGAAGAAGTATATAGATCAAGCCCCCACTATTAACTTAGCGATTGATTCCTCGGTATTTAGTAAGGTCGGCTACTTTGACGAGAACTTGCTGTACGGTTCCGATATGGACTTTACCTGGCGGGCCAAAAACGCAGGCTATAAGATTCGCAATGCACCGGAAGCACTCATTACACACGACTGGGGCAGTTTGCGACAAGAACTAAAGCGAGCGTATAGATACGGCCAGGCAAAAATAAAGTTATATCGAAAACATAACATCAGCCTAGCTACTTTCGTACATAGAGAGTTTGCACTTGTATTTTACGTAGGCTTTGTAGTTGGACTACCTATCACACTCTTATCCCCTATCTATCCTTTGTTTGTCTTACTACCGATAGTAAAAAACTTTAGGGACAGCCCATTTAAGCTAGCACTCATCAACTTCACCACTGCGTACGGAGCTGTGCGAGAACTACTTGCTATATGAAAGTCTTAGTCTTCCCCAAGGACCCCAACCCTTACCAAAGCCTTCTCTATCAAGGGCTCGCTCCGCAAGTCAAGATACGCTACCTCAATCCACCCCAGACAAGTCAACTACAGAAGACTATATACCCAATACGACTCCTCATAGAGTTAATGATGTACCGCTTACAGGGCTATAAAATCATGCATATACATTGGCTATATGGTCTAGGAATTACTAGACGACTACCTTTCTACCGGAAGCTGAGCTTTATCTACGCACTGCTATTCCTGGGTCTAACGAGGTTATTCGGCTACAAGATTGTCTGGACTGTCCATAACACCTTGCCTCACTCACAGATTACATCTGATGACTTGGGCCTAGCGAAGAAGCTCTCTAGAGTTGCCAATACTAAGATAGCCCATTCACGGTTTACAATTGCACAGATGAAGGAGTATGGTTTTGATACGAATAACATCTCACTTATACCTCATGGTAATTACTCGGGCGTCTATCCCAGCAACACCACACGCCTTGAAGCTCGCAAGCAGTTAGCGATCAAGGACAACGAAATAGTCATTCTGTTCTTCGGTTTAATCCGAACTTATAAGGGGGTCGATGATTTGTTGGATGCTTTTGAGAGGTTAGACGCCAAAAACACGCGACTTATTATCGCCGGTAAGTGCGTCGATAAAAACTTGCGCAAGCAGATTCGATTGGCAGCAGCGAGTTATAGCGTCGATTTTTATGAAGGCCATATTGCCAATGAAGATGTAGCAAAATTCTTTAGAGCAGCCGATGTGGTATGTCTACCATTCAAATCGATTACTACTAGTGGTTCAATATTACTTGCGCTCACATTCGGCAAGCCAATAATAGCCCCACGAGCTGGTGCGTTGGCTGATTTACCAGAAAGCGTTGGGTACTTGTATGAACCTAAGCAACCGGAAGCCCTATACAACAGTTTGCAAAAAGCAATCGAAAATAAGGTTTACTTAAATAAGGTAGGTAAAAAAGCTTTGGTCTACGCCAAGGCCTTATCTTGGGATAAAATTGCCGAACAAACCTTCAAGGTTTACAAAGAGCTCCTAAGCCACTAGCTTCTCGATCTGTCTTACAATAACTCCTTCGGTGCCAAAACTGTTTAGTTCGGTTAGGCGACGGTACCCTTTTTTTATGAACGCCTGCCGTTGTTTGTGGTTCAACTTGACGAATCCCTCGAGAGTAGTCGCAAGCACTTCAGGGGTTGAGTCGCTTAAAAATATTGCTGCACTACCAGCAATTTCACTCAAGGCACTGTTACGAGTTGTTATGACTGGCGTGCCAGCACAGTATGCCTCTATGAGAGGCAGACCATAGCCTTCCATCTTGCTGACACATAATAAAGCTGTAGCGCCTGCAAGGAGAACTTTCTTTTCTGCTTCACTTACGTAACCAAGAAACTCAATATTGTTAGCTCGCAACGCTTTAGCGAATCGTATGTACCTGTCAAAGTTATTGCCCATTATAAGCAATCTGAAGTCGGGATGCTGCTTGGAAAAGTTATGAAAGCCTAAAATAAGCGAGGCTACATTCTTACGAGGGTCAGCCCCACCATTATAGATAAAATAATTACCATAGGTCTTTCTTGCGTGTGCTCTCTTGGCCATTGCTACATTATATTTTGTGTACTTGACGGGAATATATGCGTTGATTGCGTCTTTTCTGAACAGCTCTTTTGTCTCGGTCGCCGTAAATTGTGAGTTAGTAACTACTAGGTCGGCTTTATGCAATGAAATCGCTAGGGATGTTAAATACTGTATAGCGTAAAGCGGACGCTTAAATAGGTACACGCCAGGAAAGCGGATGGGGATATAATCATGTACCACAAGAACGTACTTTGTTTTTCGATTGGCAAGTAACGGGATGCCGAAGTTCGAGGGCGCAATATATATATCAAAATTATGGCGCCTCATATACCGCAAGAGTGTAAATTGCTCCCATAAAAATCTATTGGGCGCTTGTAACACGGCCAAACCTTCTGACTTGCGAATAGAGAAGTTTTTCGGCGGCGTTTCAACTATAAAGGTAATCTTATAATCTTCGCTGCGAAGAAGACTTATGAGCGCGACAAGATAGGTGTGTATACCAACTCCTGGCCTGTTCAAATACCTAGCATCCAAAGCAACGGTTTTCTTAGTATTAGACATTAGCTGGCTCCTCGCACGCTAGAAGCTCACCTATAGGCTTCTTTTTACTCAGCGCATAAAGTACACCTCCCCCAAAAAGAACAATATTTACCACCTCACCTATGAGCCATATCTCGGCTATCCGGTTTAGGTTTGTGCCTAGTAACGCCACCCCTACCACCACTACCCCGAGGTTCACCGCGTTAACGATGGTCAGATACCAAATCTTTTTAAATATATTTAGAATGGTGCCGGTTATATAGTTACCAGCAACTAAGAGGCTAGACAGAGTGAGTAGACGAAGAGCACTGGTGGCCTCTTGATACTGAGCACCAAAAATGCCCAGTATCTTAGGTGCTAGAACGATAACTACTACGGCTAGTGGCACTACTATGGCGCTCATAGCCTTGGCAGCCTTCTTTGTATGGACAAGTAAGGTATCTTCTTGATAAGCCGCTTCCGCAAACAACGACTGGTTTATAGAAGCACAAATAAGGAATAAAACCGTTGCCACTTGCATAGATATATACCAATAAGCGGAGCTAGTCGGTCCTAGCTTTGTAACTACAAGCAACGGGACAACCGTTGAAGGGAGGCCCCCCACTAAGTCGTTAAGGTAACTACCTATAGAAAAGGACCATAACCCAGCCATAGTTGTTGTGGAGGGTTTGCTCGTAAGGATTATTCCATGTTTTGAGACAAGGATAATTACCCCAGCTATTAGTGCCAAAAAGGCACCTGCTATTTGAGAAATAAAAATGCCTAGGTAGCCTGATGAGGCGAAAACAAATAGAAGTACCAACCTGGTGGTATTGGTAACGCTGTTTTCAATGAGCGTATCGCTTGACGATCGTAGTGCAATAAAGATGCTATCCAGTAAGTTTTTGAGAGTAAACACAACGCCAGAAATGCACAAGGTAGCAACAAGTAATAGACTTGCATTTCGAAATTTAAAGTGTGGTAAGAATATTGAAATGAGTAGCGAGAAAAACAATGCTCCGAGGATAGACAAGATAATCTTTGTTACTATATCCCTGCTCTTGTCCTCAGATTTTGCTAAAAACCTCACTACGGTTCTAGCAAGTCCTAGGTTAGAAAGCGCACCTATCAGCCCAACGGCAGAATACAGTGCAGTAGCCTTACCAACGTTAACGGTAGAGAATAGATGGGCAGCAATAATCCAGAATAAAAACCCGGAGATGGCCGTAACGCCCATATTTAAAAGTAAGAATATGGAGTTCCTATATAGGCTGTCACGCATAAAATGACGCCAGATACGGCCAACTAACTTTTTTGTGGAGTTCATAGTAGTAAAATAACGGAAATCTCTCGGATAACTTTATATAAATAAAGGCCCTAACGAGCCTCCTACCTTCGTAAGATATTATACCTGTAAATGTCATTTTTTACTAGAGGTGGGCTGGAGCATCCATCTGTAAGTGATGCTCCAGAAGATCGCGGCATAGATTGTAAAAAACACCATCCCAGCATACGTGTGGAACAAGCTGAAGGCTATATGCGGGTTAACGTAGTACCCCGCCAAGATAAGTACATACACACGCAAGATATTGCAGCAAAACAACACCAGCAACGCCGGCACAAATGCAGCCAAGAACCTCCGGCGATTGAACCGCTGCCAATCCACCAAGCCCACGACCGCATACAATCCACTGAACAAGGCAATGGAATCTATCCCCGAGCAGTACTTGGAAATTTCTATAGCGAATTTGCTCAATAGCAACGCATGGTGTGGGAGGACGACAGCATGCAGACCACTAATGCCAAGCAGCCAGCTGACGGCATGCAGCACAACCGTTGCCAGCACCTGCCACAACCCGTACACCACGTACAGATAGCCAAAGAACGCTACGCCGAGAGCTATCGAGATCAGTAGCTCGCGCTTGTACGCTTTGGTAAGTATTCGGATGTTAGCAACCCCGAATGCCCCGAGTGCCGCCAACGCTATGGCAGCCAACATACCGAAGTGTGCAACCACTGGCCAGGCTACACCAGGTACACCAGCAATAAGCTTGCCGACAGCAAGCCATGCGATGTACAGGGCTGCTACTGCCCCTACGAACCAAAGTGCCTGTGCATGTCGCCAGGACTTCAACTCTGGAATCGTACCCTTTCTATACATCAAAAGTAGAAAAGCTACGGCACTGAACAGTAGCGCCTTACCCGCACCTCCATAGATCTCAAAACCGTACTTACCAACCAACCCATGCCCGATGATCCGCGGCCCGATAACACCTGAAGCAGTAACAAACGCAATCAGAAATGCAAACACGCGCCACAGAAGCGGCGCGTTTGCTTGTAAGCTGGTAGTCTGCTTATTCTTTTGCAAGGTTGCGACGTCGGGTTACGAAGAATGCCCCGCCTGCGGCAAGCGCAGCAGCAGAACCGGTCACTGCTCCCATTTCCGGCAAGCCAACGGTAACGTTGACGATTGCTACATTCAGCTTGGCTGAACCGTCCGGGCTAACAGTACCACTGCCAGTACCGTTCAGGCCACTCTTGGTCGTAGCAGTTACGACAACCGAAGAACCTGCTGGGCACTTCTTGGCCGTAAACTGCACACGGTAACTACCCGTTTTATCGGTATGATCCGTGCCTTTGTAACTGTTACACGTTACGGTAACCTTGGCGCCGGCAACAGGGTTGCCCGCATCGCTGACTACGCCGGTTACATCGGTTACGGCTGGCTGAGCGGCAAATGCAGTCGCTGGCAATAGGATGGCAACACCGATGGTTGCAAGAACAGTTAAAAGCACTTTCTTCATGAAAGTCTCCTCTCCTCACATTGATATGCCCTAACTATGCTCGAAGATTGTACATATGTCAACAAGGTTATTATCACTACCGCTTTCAGGGGTAGCCTGCAGCGAATCCGCCTGGCAAAAACACCACAAAACGGCGATATTTGCCCCCAGCTCCAGCTCGACCAACAATGCAACAATATCCCGAAGTAACTGTGCACAAATTGCTTTTATACTACTCATATTGTATAATATACGTCCAATGAGTGGCTTTTCACCTGTTTTAGCTGGCGAGACACCTGAGCTTCGCCAGGAGATTGAAAGCATATTTACGTCTGATGCAGACGCTGTTTCCGAACGTATTTCGGAACTGGACGGACAAACACGACTGCTCGGCCACGAAGTGACATTCGGCGCCGAAGTGGAAGCCACATTTGTGCCCAACCCGGAAGACCCGCGATCGGCCAACCGCGATGACTTCGGTATAGACATGGACCGCCTGTACGAGGAGATCGTGTGGGAACTTGCCGGCACACAACCGACACCACACCGCAGCTGGGGTAAAGGTATCGTGCTCCGACCCGAAGATAATCCTGGGCCAGTCATGATTAATACGCGCCAGTTCGGTACGTACAACCCTGACCAAACGGACATCGTCGAAGTCCGCACTGCACCAGCCCACGCCGAGGAAGCCGCGACGAGGTACTGGAACACTATACGGGCGATGGGCACCATTGCGGAACGGCATGGGTACATGGCCATAATCCTCGCCACGCATATCAACGCTGCGGTGTACGAAGATGATAAGTTCACCGAAGATTTTATCGACTTCGCAACGACCACCAGGGGCGGCAGGATACTGGCCGCCGCGCAACGCAACCTGAACGCCATGAATCCACTGCAGACACACGCCGGATTACAGACAGGCGTTTCCGTGCTTGAAGCGTATCCGGAAAACAAAAACGCTTCGACGGCAATCCAGCACGAGCGGCTCGAAATCAGGCACCCTTCTATAGGGATCGTTGACCCCCGCGTGGATATGCTTGCCGTGCTCGAGGCCGTAAACCGCGCAGCCCAGAACAGATTGACAAAGGCCGAGCTAGAGGCACTCCATCAGTGCAACAGTGTCGGTATATCATTCGAAGCTGACGGTGCGCTCGGAGACCTGCATGCGCTGTTCCAGTACCAAACTACCGGCGTTCTCTGGGATCACCAGTCACGAAGGCTGGTCATGCCCGCCCTGCTCCAGCCGAGCGCAGGGGGCGCGTACCCATTTGACTATCTGAACCAGATACTCACCAGACACGGCGAGACTGACGCATTTGAAACCAATGCGCGTGCAGTCAGACGGGCACTTGGCCACCTAACCATCAGCCAAGGCAACCTACGGCTACGAGGCCACGACGCCGTGGACGTTATACGACCCATCGTCAACAACGTAAGCCGAGTTGGTGAAACCGAAATATATTTCGGCTCGGAACGGCAACGCGTCGTGCCTACCATCATCTACGATTCACCTGAAGCACACGCTATACAGCGTGCCAATATCGCCCGCTCCCCGGCTGTTCGCCGCATTATGGGAACAGCGGTAGCCACATTGACCCCCGCTCGTGAAGCGCTTGGCAGGCGAAGTGAGATTATCGAGAGCCAGATGATCGAAGAAGGAGAACCTGATGAAAGTGACAGAGAGCCCCTCGACATCATCTGGTAGTCATCAGTCAAACATAATTCCCCCGCTGGGTACTTTGTTGTAGTGTATACGTATCGGAGCGCGTTATGAGTCTCAGAGGACAAGAAGCAATCAGATTCGGCGAAGGCCATTTTATCGGGCCGGCTTATGGCAATCCTGAATTCGTCTACGTGTACGACTCAGTATCCCCGGACGTACCGATGCAGGCAGAGACTGCGGCCGAAGCGAACGGCTGCCCGGTGGCACAAGAGCTTATCGCAGAACGCGGGGCCGAGGCAATGCTGAAGCGATACGCATCAGTTAACTTCTGGTTCGTACACATTACCGAAGTAGCTGCCGAACGGAACGTGGACTTATACCAACAACTTACCGCCCATATCCCACGACGTGCGGACGAGCCGGTTGGGAAATTCGAACCGGAATCGGTACCCGCTAACTACGCGGAAGAAATGGCGCCTATGGGCACGTTGTACGGCTGGGCCCTACCCCGATTGCTTATCAAGCAGATCGGCGATAGCGGACACAAAGAATCAGCTGGCCGTATGACCAGAGGTCTGACCATTCTAGAACAAGCTATGGACGGTGCGGACGACCCGATACAGCTCCTTGCCCGTTTCGCCGAAGGCATCGCCCAAGCGGGCGACGTGCCACCGACGGAAGTACTGCAAGGCACGTTATCAGCTGGCTGGCTCGAAGAACACAATGCCATGAGCATGATAGACGCGCTGAAAGCCGACATGTACGAACACGCGGTAGCAGCTGCAGCGCTCACTCCTGACACGCCGACGCTGTGGGGCACATATCTGGACATGGGCGCATCCGACCGAGCGAGCCTCGGTATCGTCTGAACCAAGACTACCCCTACCCCTGGCTATAATGAAAAACTTGTTCACGAGCGATGTATAAACCGGGTAGGACAAGCAGGACGGCGGCGGAAGGAAAACACGCGGGCGGGCGTGAGGCCTGTTATAGCGCCACCACGCCCGCCGCGAGTCATCAACTGACCCAGGCTGTCACCTCGACCTCCTTGTTCCCGGCCTTCACCAGCACTTTCACGTGCTTGCCGTTGTTCGTGCCGGGTTGGGGGATGGCGGACTTGATCTGCGGCATGATGCCGAGCAGCCCTCGTTGCTCCGCCTTCGAGAGCTTGTCGAACTTCTGGTAGGCGTCTGGCACGGCGACCCAGTAGCTGAGCGTGCTCATGGTGTTGACGTACGGCCCCTGAAGCTTGACGACCTTGTTGTCGACCACGTACACGTTCGGGTGCTGCATGGACGCCTGACGGTTGAGGTCGTCGGCACACGCCGTGAGATTGACGGCCGGCTGGCCGCAATTCACGTAGATCGCACCGTCGACCTTGTTCTTCTGGTCGTACAGGTTGACCACGGGTGTGTACCCGAACCCCGAAGCTGCCAGCGCCTTACCCACTGGGGTGGACATGAGCTGGGTGACGTTGTCGGGCACGTTGGCCTGCTTCGATCCTGAAGCCCCACAGGCAGCGAGCGAGACTACGGCGGCTATTGCAGCAAGCAATACCGCACCTGGACGTTTGAGACGCATATGCGACTCCTTCGGGTTGTGGGCCTTTGGCCCGCGATGGATATTCCTTCCCTCCTGTTCCAAGGTAAGCAGCGACAACGAAGTGCACTCGATTTCTCGTTGCTATTGCTTACCTTGGACCCTCCTGCTTGTCAAAGTACTTCGGAGTAAACCACTCGACGAAGTATAGATAATTATACAACAATCTTTAACATACGTAACCGTTCTGGCGGAACCTTGCGGGCTAGCAACGCATCACTACCGCAATACCTTGTTCGTAGACATGGACATCGTCTATAGGCATTTCGGACTGCGATGTAGTCCACTACCCCTTATACAACCGGTTGACAACACCAACATTTTATATACATTACTATTTACAAAAAAGCATAAGTATGTTAGTATATGACGCTATGAGTGAGGCCTTTGGGCCATTCGGACCACAGTGGTGGATTTTCAACCGCTCCGCGCTCACGATCCTGTCCAGATTAGTTACGACGAAGGGAAGCAATCCCTGATGAACCGTCTCTACAACCTCGGCGAAATGATCGTCGCGGCCCTCATGGGTGCCGCGTTCGCCCTCCTGCTCACGGCCGCGACCGGCCTCGGCAGCAGCACCACCGTTGTGCAGCAGCCCGCCACCGCGGACCGGCAGCCGGCGAAGATCACCGTCAACGTGCAGGCCCCGCCGGCCGTGCAGCAGCTCCCGCAGACCAACGCGCCGCTGCCGCCGGCCGACCCCCAGACCGACCCGTACGGCGTCCCGCAGTACGGCTACCCGGCCTCGGCGGACCTGCACGCGTGCGCCCTGGTCAGCGACGTGGTCACCAGCACCGGTCAGTTCATCCCCGTCAGCCCCGAGCACAACGTCGGCAACGACAACACGAGCTGCATCCTGTCGGACGCGAACAGCGCCTACAGCGTCATGCTCCAGGTCACGCCGAACGCGACCACCGACGACTACTACAGCTCGCTCCAGGCTGACCAGAACTACACGGACCCGCTCGACATGACCCAGGGCCCGATCACGTACCCGGACTTCAGCCTGGCGGCGAGCAACATCACCCTCGCCTACCAGTACAGCGGCTACTTCAAGGACGGCGGCGCCTACCAGACCATCGTCTTCCTGGCGACTGGCCTCGACGGCAACACCTACCTGGTGAACGCCACGCTGCTGAAGACGTACAACTCCGAGCCCTCGGCGGACCCGACCCAGCTCGTGAGCGACGCCGCGCTCTCCCTCCCGTAACTACTACCCCCTCCGACGCCGCATCCAGCCGCGCCGGACCCTGTCGATAGGATCGATACGCAGGGCTCAGGTGGCCAAAGGGATCTGATAGGCATCCGCCTTCACCCCCCAAACCCCCTGAGACCTGCGTTCGACCAAGATTTTATGAACCTGTACGAGAGACGCCAGCAGCGTCTTTTTTGTTTTCCTAGATACCGTATATAATGGCGAGCATGAATTGGCGCCGGTTCTGGCAATCACTGACACTCACACTTTTTGTATTCGGCTTCGCCGGCTGGGTATATATCGTTATAAATTCCGAGGTGCACCCCTGGACGCTCGGTATGCAGCTGACACATTTCTGGAAGTATCCGCACGAAGACACTTTCGGCGAGATGTGCTTCGCCGTATCGTTTGTCAGTTTCTTTGTATACAACCTTATCAAAGACGAGCGCAAACGATAGTTAGCGCAGTACGAATGTAGCTAGCAAACCGAGATAGCTCAGCTTCATCACCGCGTTGGCGGTGGTGGTAAGCACTAAGTTCTGCTTGAAGTAATAAATTGTGCTAAGCACTGTGCCGGATAGCAGCGCGAACACAGCCGGCAGTATGGTTCCATGAGCGACGTATACAGTGGTGTACGCGGCAGCTGCCAGTGCAGCAGCAACCATCGGGTGGACTATTTTGCTTGCATGCTGTTGGATCAGCCCGCGGAAAAGCAGTTCCTCGGCGACAGCGAATATTACGGCTCCGATCGCGACCAGGTATGTCGGCACGCCGTGGAAAATATATGCTGTACTGTGCAACGCGCCATAGCCAAGTGCGCCAAGCACTTCCCCGATTACCACCATGAGCGGCAGAACCAGCCAGTACTGCTTGCGCAGCACCGAGAGGTCCAGGGGCTCATGGAAACTGAAGGTGTAGTTACACATGATGACGAGTAGCAATACGGTACTGTAGAATTCACCCGCTTGTGAGAACGCATCAGGTTGTGGCAAGCTCAAAGAAACGAGCAGTGTAACCGGCAAAATGGCGGCTACGATCGCCAATCGGCGTGCTTGCTCCGAACGGAGTGCCAGTATAAGCAATGCCGCCAGCGCGGCTACGGTAGCATAGACGCCGACAAGTGGGCGCCATAGCAGCGTCACCTGCGGCACAACGATAGCGGCCACCACATAAGCTGCAATCCACGCCTTGGTGGAATACGTCAGAGACTTTTTAGGTTGCCGGCGGACCGGCTTGCTTGCCTGACGCTTGGTTACCTTTTTGGCTGAAGACGCTTTAGTCTTAGCCTTGGTGCTCGTTGTTCGCTTCTTAACGGTAGTTGCCATAGTTTACGATGCCCTCACCTGTTTATAGATCGCGTACACGAGCAAACCGCCCAATACGAGAAATAACGGATAGAAGTGCTTCAGGTGTGCGCGCTTTTCCTTCGGCGCATCCGCGTAAACCAGTTCCACAACAATTAGAGCCGCGATCAGAATAACGGTATTGAGCGTCAGGACAGTACGCTGCAAGTTAGCTGCAGCATGGAATGGCAGTTGCAAAAACACCCGGAAACTCCTTAAAACTTATACGTATAGTACTATATTTGATGTAGTTTAGTCAACTTTATGTGGTCGTATATGTACTTTGCCCCCTACATTGGCATGAGTGAAAGCATTACGGCCATTCTTCAGCTGGGAGCGGTCATTGTACTTCTACAAAATGATGTTAAAATATAACTCCGTATGAACTCACTTGTCGTTTCCATGAATGAATTTACCGACGTTCCGGTGTTCCGGCCGGATGCTGATGCCGTAAATCCAGACTGGCAGCAACTGGTAGACGATTGCCACCCCCTTCTCAGGACGGTCGCACTTGCGGGAGTCAGCGCCGTGCAGGAAGGCGTACGACACTCAGACGAGCTACGAGAACCACTGCTAGACGTAGTGCTATCTGATGCTCCATTGCTTGAGGCAGGAGACGAAACCAGTTCACCGATGTTCGGCCCGATACATACCGATGAACGTGGATTTACTCGTTTTACTCATGAGCTCCCTGCTGGTCAAATGCTCGTGGTACACGGGCTGTATATCGCTAATCTAGCACGGAGACTATCGCGAGTCGCCCGGGTTGAATCGAAGCAATTCGCGGTGCCTGTTGCTCGAGATGAACAACAACAAGCTGAACCAGGATATGTGAGTCAGTCGGGTCACCGCAGGCTGTACGATATGTACGCCAATCCTTATTTTGAAGGACGACCACTAAGGGGCATCCTTGCCGGCCATCTCATAAAGACAGTCGATATAAACATCACTGATACGCACGCCACCGACCCGAGTTCACCGGCCGCTGCCACAACCATTGATATGACTCCACGATATAATTCACCCGATGGAGGGGGCATAACAGGCCTGTTCTCAACGCTTGGCGTAGAGATATCGGGTGAAGGACTAGTCCGAGCGATAACCGATAACGGCGTAGAGCAACCGGGCGAGAACGGCACCGAGCGGAGCCCATACCGTTTAACGTCGTTTGAAGATCTCGGGCGATACGCGGAGTACTTCGCCAGGTTTCCGTTACGGTAGCCCTTGTATGCTATTCACCGCGTGAGTAATCATAAGCCGAACATTAGCCATCAAGTGATAATCACCTCTAATGCGTGGCACCTCACGCCCTAGTACTTAAAACCACGAACAAGGTTAACCAGCATTATGTCACCCGTAGTGAACCTTTGCGTAACTTTACAATATATGGTAGAATCTCCACGTTAAACCTCTTGGGCAATGGCAATTTAGTAAGGTTGCAACAAACCTGCAGCCTGGTATGGGAGTAACTGTGTTTCATAGACGCACGAAGCGTACTATTCATTTTGACCGAAAACGCCAATGGGGCGCTGAGCGACGGCTTGAGCCGCTGCCGATGGTCCATGACATACCTTCGACCCGGAAGATGACGCTGAGCCGCCTGGCAACCGTCCTAACCGTGCTGCTCTGGACCGTCTACTTTATCTCGACCATCATCCGTCAGTTCTTTGAAGGCCCTGGCACATTCCAATTCACCATGGAAGCTATCGGCTACCTGGTCGTCGTTACCTTCCTGACCTTCTCTGCCCTGATGTATCTTATTTCCCGACAGGGCGCCTACGCGCGTTTCGCCAAGCATGTGCGCGTGCCGCGGGCCGAGCTTGACCGGCACTTTGCTAAGAACCAGCCGTCTATTACGGTGCTCGTGCCTGCCGTGAACGAAGAGGCATCAGTCGTCCGCAAAACATTGCTATCTGCGGCACTGCAGGAATATCCGCACATGCGCGTGATGCTGCTCATCGACAACAACCCGCACCCGAAGAACGAGGCTGATGCGGAGCTGCTCGAACAGACACAGGCGCTGAGTACAGAAATCACCGAGCTGCTTGCGGAACCACGCAAACGCTTTATCACCGCCCTGCGGGACTTTGAATTGAGCCACCCGGGCGACCGATCCGCCGTTACCACCAATATGGTACGCAAGCTGGCCGAGCACTATGCCTGGGCCGCCGACTGGCTGAAAGATCTGGCAGACAAAGAAGAAATCGCAGACCACGTCGACGTGTTCTTCTCCGACCAGGTGTTGCACGGCCTGGCCGACGAACTGGGTCTGGTCGGCAAAGCCCTGTTCGCCTCTTGTGACGAAGGCGCGCTGATACCCCTCTCCCGCGTCAAGCAACTCTACCGGCGCCTCAGCTGGATCTTCGATGCCGAGATAGATTACTTCGAACGCAAGAAATACGCCTCCCTCTCGAAGGAATACAACAAGGCTATGAACCTGAACTCGTATATCGGCTTAATGGGCGGCACCTACCGCCAGCAGCAGACACCTGACGGGCCGGTGCTTATTCCTACCACCAAACCACACCGTGACAACATCACCATCCCTGACAGCGACTTCCTGCTGACACTCGACGCCGACTCTATCTTGCTCCGCGACTACTGCTTGCGGCTCGTCTACTTCCTGCAACAGCCGGGCAACGAGCGCGTCGCCGTAACGCAGACACCCTACTCGTCGTTCCGTGGTGCCAGAACCCGGATCGAGCGGCTCGCCGGCGCCACCACCGACATCCAGCACATTCTGCACCAAGGCATGACGCAGTACGGCGCAACCTTCTGGGTCGGTGCCAACGCCGTTATCCGTAAGCACGCGCTTGAAGACATCGTCGAAAAAGAATGGATCGGCGGGTTCGAAATCAAGCGGTACATCCAGGACCGAACCGTTATCGAAGACACTGAATCCAGCGTCGACCTTGCCCTGCACGGCTGGACGCTCGTGAACTATCCGGAGCGCCTGAGTTACAGCGCGACACCACCGGATTTTGGTTCGCTTATCATCCAGCGCCGGCGCTGGGCAAACGGCGGCCTTTTGATCCTGCCGAAGCTCTGGGCTACCATCCGGGAACGCCAGCGCAACAACGAGTTTGTATCGCGCGCCGAAGTCATGCTGCGTCTCAACTACATGGCGTCGATCGCCTGGGCCAGCTTCGGGCTCATCTTCCTGCTCGCGTACCCGTACGACGGACGGCTGCTCAGCCCGTTCGTACTGGCAGCAGCGCTCCCCTACTTCTTGGCTATGGCCAGCGACTTGAAGTACTGCGGCTACAAACGCAGCGACGTACTCCGTATTTATGGTTTCAACCTTATCTTGTTGCCCGTCAACCTCGCCGGAGTACTGAAGTCTTTGCAGCAGGCATTGAGCGGCAAGAAGATCCCGTTCGCCCGCACACCGAAGATCAAGAACCGCACCGCTTCGCCCATGCTCTATGTCATCGTACCGCTTTTAATCGTCGCCTTTTCACTCTTCACGCTATGGCGTGACGAATTGGCTCACAACTGGGGCAATGCGTTCTTTGCCGGTTTCAATGCGTTCGTTGCCTTTTGGGCAATCCTCGCGTACATCGGCATTTGGAACACGATTGTCGACGTATGGTATGGCCTGACCGACTGGATGTATGTCGAGCCTAAGAACAGCACGGCGCAATCATCCGGCAAACGCGACACCGTTATCGACTGGCGCGCGGTACTCTACCACGGCAACGAGGAGGGTACCATACCGCTGAGCGCACAAGCCAGCGTCGCAACGAATGAAGAGATCGGAGCCACCGTATGAGACGAGGCGAACGACGCCTATCCTTGTGGCGGGCATCCCTGGGTATTCTTATCGTCGCGGGCTTATGCGCCGGCGGCTTCTTCGGTTTCCAGCAGTGGAAGACTACACGTGCCGAAATATCACACGCCCCATGGTTCGCGCCGTACGTAGATGTCACGGCTTCGCCGACGTACTCGTTTGAACAAATAAATAACAAGCCGAACCAGGACGTAGTCCTTTCATTCATCGTATCGTCGCCGAGCGATGCATGTACGCCGACCTGGGGTGGCGCCTACACGCTGGACCAGGCACGAAACTCCCTTGACCTGGACCGTCGTATCGCGCGACTGCGCCAACAAGGCGGCCAGATAGCGGTATCTTTCGGCGGCCTGGATAACCAGGAGTTGGCCGTTAAGTGTACCGACCCTGCTAAACTCGAAAGCGCCTATCAATCAGTTATTGACCGTTACAACCTCGACACCATCGACCTCGACCTGGAGCAGAACGGCTTGACTGACAGCGACGCTGCAATACGCCGTGCAACGGCCATTGCACAGTTGCAGTCAGAGCGCCGCAAATCCGGCAAGAACCTCGCCGTATGGGTAACACTGCCCGTCACACCGCAGGGCTTAAACGAAGACGGCACCAATGCGGTCGCACAGCTGCTGGCTAAGCACGTCGACCTGGCGGGTGTGAATATTATGACCATGGACTACGGCCAAAGTCTGGCGAAGGGCCAGAACATGCTGAGCGGTTCCGAGAGTGCCCTCACCCAAACCGAGCGCCAGCTTGGTATCCTCTATCAGCGCGCTGGCATCCACCTGAACGACGGTACGCTCTGGTCCAAGCTCGGCGCCACGCCGATGATCGGCCAGAACGATGATACCAACGAAGTGTTCACGCTCGACAACGCCACGGGCCTGAACAAATTTGCGCGTTCACACGGCATGGGACGCATGTCGATGTGGTCAGCGAACCGCGACATCACCTGCGGTAGCAACTACGTAGACGTGAAGGTCGTCTCCGATTCCTGTAGCGGTGTCGACGAAAGCAAGCAGAATTTCGCCAACCTATTGAGCACCGGCTTCAAGGGCCGCATCTCCCTGCGCGCCGGTATCGTGACGACCGCCGACCCGAATTCGAAAGCCACGCAGACTCCTG
>Ga0187809_10000312_pt1 | contig 28347 bp, 27 predicted proteins | sample NC_wetland_sal_i_8_FD_132415 | JGI IMG/M metagenome (GOLD analysis project Ga0187809, IMG submission 132415) | Wetland sediment microbial communities from Neuse River Estuary, North Carolina, USA - ASW_4 | ecosystem: Environmental > Aquatic > Freshwater > Wetlands > Sediment | place: USA: North...
CCGCATGGCCCAAAGCGAAGGCGCCGTCACCGTCGACTTCTGGTTCGACCCCCTGTGCCCGTGGGCGTGGATCACGTCGCGCTGGATGCACGAGGTCGCCAGCGTGCGACCGGTCGCGCCGCGCTGGCGGGTGATGAGCCTGGCCGTGCTCAACGAGGGCCGTGACGAGCTGTCCGACGACTACCGGGAGTTCCTTCGCGGCGCCTGGGCGCCGGTGCGCGTCTGCATTGCGGCGGCGCGGGCCAACGGGCCGCACGTGCTCGGCGCGCTGTACACCGCGATCGGCAACAGAGTGCACGTTCAACAGGAGCGGGCGACCGAGGAGACGTTGCGCGCCGCGCTCGCCGACGCGGGGCTCGACCCCGAGCTGGCCGCCGCCGGCGAGTCGACGGACTTCGACGCCGAGTTGCGAGCTTCGCACGCCGAGGCGATGGAGCTGGTCGGCACCGAGGTCGGCACGCCCGTCGTGGGCATCGACGGCAAGGCGTTTTTCGGTCCGGTGGTGACGCCCATTCCCCGTGGCGAGAACGCCGGGCGGCTCTTTGACGCCGTCCGGATGCTGGCGGAGGTTGACGGCTTCTACGAGTTAAAGCGCAGCCGCGACCGCAAGCCGCAGGTCGCCTAGCCTCAGTCGCCGGCCCGCGGCGCATTCGGGCTCTCCGCGTTCTGGCAGACTCCGCGCATGCGCGTCTACCTCGGCTCCGATCACGCTGGCTTCGAGCTCAAGGCACATCTAGTCGACTGGCTGGTCGAGAACGGCCACGAAGCCGTCGATTGCGGTCCGGTGAGCTATGAGCCGGACGACGACTACCCGCCGTTCGTGATCGCCGCCGCGGCGCGAGTGGCGGCCGACCGCGGCAGCCTCGGCATCGTCATCGGCGGGTCGGGCAACGGCGAGCAGATCGCCGCGAACAAGGTGAAGGGGATCCGGGCGGCGTTGGCCTGGAACGACGAGACGGCGGCGCTCGCGCGTCAGCACAACGACGCCAATGTCGTGAGCATCGGCGCCCGGCAGCACACCATCGGTGAGGCGACCGCGCTGGTCGAAGTGTTCTTGAACAGTGCGTTTTCGGGGGAGCCTCGGCATTCTCGTCGACTCGCGATGGTCACCGAATTTGAGGAGACCGGCACTCCGCCAGCACTGCCGGAGCCGGAAGTCCCCTAGCCGGAAGTCGGCCGGCCGTTGGCGGCGCGCGGTGGTTCCGCCTGCTCGGAGCCGGTTTCGGCGGCGCGCCGAAAGTCCGCCTCCGCTGGGCGGGAGACGTCGCGCGCGCGCAACGCGCCGACGACGCCGACCTGCGACGGCCCTGCGCCGACGAGCGTGCGCAGCGCCCCCGAACTCGCCGATCCGGGGTCGGCCTTACGGGTTCCACGAGGCATGCTGGCAGCGTAGTCCAGCGGCGAGCGCGCGAATCGCGTCCGGCGCGTTGTCCGGTTACGCTGCCGATCATGCTGGTGGGCAAGGGAGCGGCCAGTCGGTCGCTCGGGCGCACCCCGCGACGGCGCTCGTCGAGCGGCGTTTCGGTCGGACTGCGGCGCACGTGGGCGACCATCAGGCGCAGCAAATTCATGGGCCCCAGCGTCGCGCGGCTATGGCTAGCCGGGCTGATCGTCCTGATCGGCGTGCTGAGCCCGATCGCCGGACCGGAATGGATATCGCCGTCGTCGATGTCGCTGCCGCTCCTCGGCGCCGGACTGCTGTTGCCGCGGCGGTCGTTGTTGATGCTCGTCGCGGTCACGGCGGTCATGGTCGGCTACGACGAAGCCACTCTCGGCTGGGTCAGGACCCGGGCGGGTGGGGTGGTGGTCATCGCGGTCGCTGCGGTGTTCGCCTACCGGCTGGCGAACACCCGCGAGCGACTTGGTCTGCAGGGGCTGCGCGGCGAGGCGATGCTCGTCGACCTGCGCGACCGGTTGCGTGCCCAGGGCGAGCTGCCGGGACTGCCGAGCGGATGGGAGTCCGAGGCGTTGCTCCGCTCCGCGGGCTCGCACTCATTTGGTGGCGACTTCCTGGTCGCCGCCCGCACTGGCGACGGTTCGACGCTGGAACTCGCCCTGGTCGACGTGTCGGGCAAAGGCGTGGACGCGGCGACCCGCGCGCTGCTGCTCTCCGGCGCGCTCGGCGGGTTGCTGGGAGCGGTGCCGCCCGACGAGTTCCTGCCCGCGGCGAACAGCTACCTGCTCCGCCAGCAATGGCTCGACGGCTTCGCGACCGCGGTCCACCTCGTCGTCGACCTCAACACCGGCCGCTTTGTCGTCGAGTCGGCTGGCCACCCGCCGCCCGCGCATTTCATCAGCGGCAGCGGCACCTGGCGGCTCATCCACGGCGACGCGATGCCGCTGGGCGTCTCCGCGGACGCCAAGTTCACCGGGTCGCACGGCATGCTCGCCAGCGGTGACGCGATGTTGTTGTACACCGACGGCCTGGTCGAGAACGCCGAGCGGGAAATCTCCGTGGGCATCGACAAGCTTGTCGGCGAGGCGGAACGCCTTGTCACGCAAGGGTTTCGCGACGGCGCGCGCAGGCTGATCGAGATCGTCCCGCCCGACGCCAGCGACGACCGCGCGTTGCTGGTGTTGTGGCGCGCTTAGCGTCGCTCAGCGTCGATTGGCGTCGCTTGGCGTCGTGGCGCGCAGCAGCGGCATCATCACGTCGTCCAAGACTTTGTCGATGTACTCGGCGCTGACCGGCGGCCCCTCGCCGATGACGCACATCATCACGAGCGCGGGCGCGGTCTCGGCGACGAGCGGAGTGACGACATCTCGCGAGATCTCGCCGCGGTCGGCGGCGCGCTGAAGCAGGGTCATGATCGTTTGCTTGCGAGGCGCGAGCACCCGTTCCTTGATGGTCTTGACGAACTCGTGATCGCGGTCGAGTTCGCCCATGACTCCGAGCAGCGCGCAGCCGGCCGGACTGTTGACCGACTCGCGCATCAGGTGCAGCACGGTCGCGAGGTCGGCGCGCAAGTCTCCGGAGTCGGGCGGGGAATCGATCAGCGGGAGCACGTGGTTTAACGCGTCGACGACAAGGTCGTCCTTGCCCGACCATCGACGGTAGAGCGCGGCCTTGCCGGTGCCGGCGCAGGTCGCGACACCTTCCATCGTGAGACCGGAGAAGCCATGGACGTTCATCTGCTCAAGCACCGCGGCGTAGATGGCGTCGGTCAAGGTGTCACCCCTGCGCCTGCTGGCTCGTCTTTCAGATGTCGGACGGTGCGCGCCGGCGTTGGCCGAACCGGAGTTGTCAGACCCGCCCCCTAGCGTCGGCGGCACGTGAGAGGAGTCCCCGGGTGGTCCGCACGCGTGCTTCGCGTTCACCTAAGGCACCTCCTCTGGCCGCCGATCGAGATAGTTGCGTAATGAACGTTTGCGTTCACTAGTTCGGTCGTTGTAGCGTGACTCACAGCTTAGTGAACGATCGCGTTCATTGTGGCAGTGACGCCGCCGCAGCCCTCGAAGTCCCGAAGTTTTGCCTTGCCGCCGCCCACGAACGGAGTATTCATGACTGCCACATCGACGCAACCGTCGATCGCGGAGGTGGGGGCCGCCCGGCGCGGTCACCATCCGGGCCTAGCCCTCGCGATCATCGCCGCGTCGCAGCTGATGGTCGTTCTCGACGCGACGATCGTCAACATCGCGCTCCCGCACATCAAGACGGCCCTCGGCTTCTCCACGGAGAGTCTGACCTGGGTGCTCAACGCCTACACGCTGACCTTCGGCGGCCTGCTGCTTCTCGGCGGCCGGGCGGGCGACATCCTCGGGCGGCGCCGGGTCTTCATCTTCGGCCTGGCGTTGTTCACCCTCGCCTCCTTCCTCGGCGGCCTGGCGACGTCCGAGTGGTGGTTGCTGTCCGCGCGCGCCCTGCAGGGCGTGGGTGGCGCGATCGTCACGCCGACGGCGCTGTCGCTGATCACCACGAACTTTGACGAGGGCGCCGAGCGCAATCGCGCCTTCGGCGTGTTCGCCGCGGTCTCCGGCTCTGGCGCCGCCATCGGTCTGCTTGCCGGCGGCATGTTGACCTCGTGGCTGTCGTGGCGGTGGGTGCTGTTCGTGAACGTGCCGATCGGCATCGCCATCGCGCTGATCGCGCCGCTGTACATCAACGAGTCCGAGAAGCACCCCGGTCGGTTCGACCTGGCAGGCGCCGTGTCGTCGACCCTGGGCATGACCGCGCTGGTCTACGGCTTCATCCGCGCGGCGTCCGACGGCTGGCACGACGCGCTCGCGGTCGGGTCGTTTGGCGCGGCCCTGGCGCTGCTGCTGATGTTCTTCGTGATCGAGACCCGCAGCGCGCAGCCGATCACCCCGCTGCACATGTTCGCCAACCGAAATCGCAGCGCCAGCTACGTCGTCATGCTGTCGCTGGCGGGCGCGTTGTTCAGCATGTTCTTCTTCTTGACCCTGTTCGTGCAGAACATCCTCGACTACAGCCCGCTCAAGGCTGGCTTCGCGTTCTTGCCGGTGAGCGCGGGCGTCATCGTGAGCGCGCAGATCGCCTCGAAGCAGTTGCTCAAGGTCGGTCCGAAGCCGTTCATGGTGGCCGGAGCGGTGCTTGCCGTCGGCGGCCTGTTCTGGCTTTCGCAGATCAAGGCCAGCAGCGGTTACATCGACGGCCTGCTCGGGCCGATGGTGGTCTTCGCTCTGGGCATGGGCTTCCTGTTCGTTCCGCTCACCGTGGTGGCGGTGTCGGGGGTCGAGCCGCATGAGTCGGGCTCGGCGTCCGGTCTGCTCAACGTCATGCAGCAGGTCGGCGGCACCATCGGGTTGGCCATCTTGACCACGGCCTTTGCGACGGCGAGCAACCACGAATTCACCAAGCAACTGCCGCAATTCATGGCCAACGCCAGCGACACCGCCAAGGCGACCTTCGAGAAGACGCACCAGCTGCCGGGCGTCTACGGCTCGCACGTGCTCGCCCACGGCGTGTCCGTCGCGCTGCAGGTGTCCGTGGTCTTCGGCGCCTTGGCGCTGATCGCCGCGCTGGTCGGCATCAACGCGAAGCCGTCCGACATCGACGGCACCCAGCTGCCCGGCATGGGCTGAGTTCGGCATCCTCCTCGACAACGCGGTGACAATTCGCGTCTACGCGACGAATTGTCACCGCGTTGTTCGTTGTGGCGAGGCGGTGCGGACGGGCGCCTGTTCGGGCGGTCACCAGAGCGGGGCACGATGGGTCGATGAGTTCGGCACATCCCACCCGACCCACCCTGCTGGGCACCTTCGGCATGGCGGCCAGCACGCACTGGCTCGCGTCGTCCTGCGCGATGAGCGTGCTGGAGCGTGGCGGCAACGCGTTCGACGCGGCGGCCGCCGGCGGATTCGTGTTGCAGGTGGTCGAGCCGCACCTCAACGGCCCGGGCGGCGAGGTGCCGATCGTGGTCTGGAGCGCGGCCGAGCAACAGACCCAGGTGGTGTGCGGCCAAGGCGTCGCGCCCGCGGCGGCCACCATCGAGGCGTTCCGCCAGCTCGGGCTTGACCTCGTTCCCGGCACCGGCTTGCTCGCCGCCACTGTGCCGGGCGCGTTCGGCGGCTGGCTGCTGATGCTCGAGCGCTGGGGAACCTGGCGGTTGCGCGACGTCTTGGAGTACGCCCTGCACTACTGCGTGAACGGTTATCCGGTCGTGCCGGCGATGACCCGCACGATCGGCGGGGTGGCCGAGATGTTTGGCGCCGACTGGCCGACGTCCGCGGCGGAATGGCTGCCGGGCGGTGCGGTTCCGCAGCCGGGGGAGATGCGCACAAACCGCGTGCTCGCGGCGACCTACGAACGGGTGTTGCGCGAGGCAGAGGCCAAGTCGTCCGATCGCGACGGGCAGCTGCGGGCGGCCCGCGACGTCTGGTATCGCGGCTTCGTCGCCGAGCAGCTCGGCCGGTTTTGCGCGACGACCAGCTGGCGCGACGCAAGCGGTGATTCGCACAGTGGGTTGCTCACCGCCGACGACCTCGCGCGCTGGACGCCGACCTTCGAAGAACCCGCGAACTACGACTACGGCGACTACACCGTGCGCAAGACGCGGGAATGGGGACAGGGCCCGGTTTTCCTTCAGCAGCTGGCCTTGCTGCAAGGTTTTGATCTCGGCTCGACACCGTTCCTCTCCGCCGACTATCTGCACACCGTCGTCGAATGCGCGAAGTTGGCGTTCGCCGATCGCGAGGCCTGGTACGGCGAGTACGGCGATTTCGCTGATGGCGGCGGGGTTCTCGACGTTCTCCTGAGCGACGAGTACAACGCCGGACGACGTGCGCTCGTCGACGACCAGGCCAGCGTCGAGCTGCGCCCAGGCGAGGTCGCCGGCCGTCCGCCGCGATTGCCGCGTGGTGTCGCGGGGGCGCGAGTGCCGGTCGAGGGGATCGGCGAGCCGACCGTTCAACTGGCGGCGGAGACCCGAGCGCTGCGCGAGACCAAGGGCGACACCTGTCACATCGATGTGGCCGACTCGCTCGGAAACCTGGTGTCAGCGACGCCCAGCGGTGGCTGGCTGCACAGCTCACCCCACATCCCCGAGCTCGGCTTCTGCCTGGGCACCCGGGCGCAGATGTTCTGGCTGGAAGAGGGGTTGCCGACGTCGCTGCGGCCCGGCGCCCGGCCGCGCACGACGCTGTCGCCGTCGCTGGCGTTTCGCGACGGCGCGCCCTGGATGGCATTTGGCACGCCTGGCGGCGACCAGCAAGACCAGTGGAGCCTGGCGTTCTTCTTGGGCGTGGTGCACGGCGGGTTCGACCTGCAAGACGCGATCGACGCGCCGATGTTCCACTGCGAGCATTTCCCCAGCTCGTTCTACCCGCGGGCGGCGAAGCCGGGCCGGCTCGTTGTCGAGGAGCGGATCGACGCGGCCGTCATCGAGGAGTTGCGCCGCCGCGGCCACGACGCGGTCGTCGAAGGGCCATGGACGTTGGGTCGGGTGAGCGCGGTCGCGCGCGCCGGAGATTTCCTTGTGGCGGCGGCGAATCCGCGGGGCGCGCAGGGGTATGCGGTTGGCCGATGAGCACTTTGCTCGACGTCGAGATATCTGCCGAGACCGTCGACGACCGCGCCGCGACACACGGCGTGGTGTCGGCCGCCTTCGTCGACGAGCCGGTCGTCGCTGACTTGGTCGAGGCGTTGCGCGAGTCGACGGCGTGGATCGACGGGTTGTCGTTCGTGGCGAAGAGCGAGGGCCGCGTGGTCGGCCACGTGCTCGTCACCCGCGCGCTGCTCGACGCGCCGCGGCGGCTCGTCGACGTGTTGGTGCTCAGCCCGCTCGCGGTGGCGCCGGCGGTGCAGCGGCGCGGTGTGGGCGCGCGGTTGGTGCGGCATTGCTTGGACGTCGTCGCCACGCGGCCGGAACCTGCGCTCTTCTTGGAGGGTTCGCCACGCTACTACGGTCGGTTTGGTTTCGAGCCGGCGGTCGAACGCGGGTTTCGTCGTCCGTCGTTGCGCATTCCGAAGCCGGCCTTCCAGGTGAAGTTGCTGCCCGGGTACCAAGGTTGGATGACCGGAACGCTGGTTTACGCGGAGCCGTTCTGGCGGTTCGACTGTGTCGGGCTACGAGAAGAGCCTTCTGGCTAACGGCGCCGCGCGGAGAGCGCCTGCAGCCGGGCGTATGCGCGCGCCACATCGCGGCTGAGCTCGGCGATCGTGTCGGGCGGCGACTGCCGCTGCTTGGCGCGGTCGAGGTCGGCGGTCGCGCGAGCCCAGTCGCGCAGCGCCTGGCTGTTGCGCAAGCCGGGTATTCCGTCGAACTCACGCGGCATGTCCGTGCGTGTCGCCTTGCGATCTGCCGCTCTGCCCGGCAGCTCAGCGTCGAACGCGTCGCGGGTGCTGGTGACTCGATAGGACGTCTGCCTCATAGCCCCAGATTGCGCGCTTAACTAAAGCGCCGGGCAGTGTCAACCGGCCCTCGGACAGGGACGAAAGTCCTTCCGCCTGCTGGCGCTACGGCGTCGGGGACGAAGACGCCAGATCAGCTTGAGTGATGCCCACCGCCGACAGCAGTGCCGCCGCAGGCGGGCGCGTCGCCCTGCTCTGGCGCGTGTTCGTGGACCTGCTCGCGAAGCTGCTGGCGAGACGCCGAGCCAACGTTGCCCTGCGAGCCGGCTTGGTCTCCGCTGCGGTCGCGAACTTGCTGTGGGGCCTGTTGCCGGGTCTGGTCGCACGTCGCGTCGCAGCTGCCGTCGCGCAGCTGCTCCCGCAACTGGTCGCGGGTGTGGTCGGCCGACGGCGACGCCACCGCCGTTGTCGGCGCGGCCGTCACGGTCCGGGTCGTGGTCGCGGTCGGCGTCATCGTCACGGTCGCCGTGGTCGCCGGCCCGGTCAGGCACGAGCCGTCACGCAGCTGGTCGCGAATCTGGTCGTGCAGCATGTCCCGCACCACGTCGCGATCCAGGTCGCCGGACGGCGTGGTCACCGTCGTCCCTCCCATTGGTGAGGAGCTAGCGGACCCGAACGCCTGCGCTCCGGTCACCGCCAAGCCGCCCATCGCGGCGATCGCCAACGGAACACCCAATGCCACCTTGCTCCTGGTCTTCATCTCGCACCTCCCTTTCACGGACTCAGGAGACCGCCTGGGTGTCGAGGCGCGACGCAGCCGAGATGAAGATCAGATGGAGAAAATCGCGCGTCGTTTGAGCGGTGCGCGCGGGCGGCCGAGCTGGGAGCGGGTGACGGGAATCGAACCCGCATGACCAGCTTGGAAGGCTGGGGCTCTGCCATTGAGCTACACCCGCGCGCGTCGCGACACGGGGCAATCGCGCCGGCCGGACGGGCAGCGCCTAGACTACGCGGCACGTCGCGGGGCGTAGCGTAGTGGCCAGCGCGCCTGCTTTGGGAGCAGGAGATCGGGAGTTCGAGTCTCCCCGCCCCGACCCACGATCAGCCGACCGTCGACGACCGACCCACGATCAGCGGTGAGCGTGGCTTCGGTAGCCTCGGAAGCTGCCTTTCGTCGTCCGCCGCAATGCCCCCGCCACCGCAAGGAGCCGTGTCCGTGAAGAGCGCCGTCGAGACCCTCAGCCCGACGAGGGTCAAGCTCACCGTCGAGGTCGACTTCGACGAGCTCACGCCGAACGTCGACTCCGCCTACCGCAAGGTGGCCGGCCAGATCCGCATCCCCGGCTTCCGGCCCGGCAAGGTGCCCCCCCGCATCGTCGACCAGCGGGTGGGCCGCGGCGTCGTCCTCGAGGAGGCGGTCAACGAGGCGATCCCGCAGTTCTACGGCAAAGCCGTCGACGAGGCGAACGTCCGCGTGCTCTCGCAGCCGGAGATCGAGGTGACCCACTTCGGCGACGGCGAGCAGCTGTCCTTCACCGCGGAGGTCGACGTCCGGCCGGAGATCGAACTGCCCGAGCTCGACGGCCTGCCGGTCACCGTCGACGACGTCAGCGTCTCCGACGAAGACCTCGACGGTCAGCTGAAGGGCCTTGCCGACCGGTTCGCCACGCTCACGACCGTCGAGCGCCCGGTGCGCGACGGCGATTTCGTCACCATCGACCTGGCCGTCACCGTGGACGGCGAGCCGATCGAGGACGGCGTGGCCAACGGCCTGTCGTACGAGGTCGGCAGCGGCAACCTCATCGACGGCCTCGACACCGCTCTGGTCGGCTTGTCCGCGGGCGGGTCGGCCGAGTTCGACGCGCCGCTGATCGGCGCCTATGCCGACAAGGCCGGTCGCGCCAGCGTCACCGTCAAGGCGGTGCGCGAGAAGGAGCTGCCGACGCTCGACGACGACTTCGCCCAGACCGCCAGCGAGTTCGACACGCTCGAGGAGTTGCGCGCCGACCTGCGCACCCGGCTGGAGCGGGTGCGCCGACTCGAACAGGGCATGCAGGCCCGCGACAGGGTGCTCGACGCGCTGCTGGAGAAAGTCGAGATCCCGCTGCCCGAGCGGGTCGTCGAAGGCGAGATCCAGGCGCGCGGCGACAACCTCGAGCAGCAGCTCGCCGCCAACGGGCTCACACTCGACGCCTACCTGTCCTCCCAGGGGGAGACGCAGGAGCAGCACGACACCCACGTCAAGGCGGACGTCGAGCGCGACCTGCGCACCCAGTTCATCCTCGACGCGATCGCGGCGAAGGAAGAGCTCACCATCGAAGAGGCCGAGCTGACCGAGTACATCGTCCGCCGGGCCAGCCGGCTCGGCGTGTCGCCCGACGACTACGCCAGCCAGTTGGTGCGCAGCGGCACCGTTCCGCTCGCCGTCGCCGACGTCTTGCGCAGCAAGGCGCTCGCCCAGGTCTTGGAGCGGGCCGCCATCTCCGACGCGTCGGGCCGCGAGGTCGACCTCAAGCAGCTCGAAGCGGACGCCGCCGCAGCCGCCGAGTAGCCCTCGAACCGGCGGGGGTTCTCCACCGCCGCCGTGGGCACCCTGCGCCCTCAGCGAACAGCACGCGACAGTGTGCCGCGACGGGGGATCAGCCGGTTAGGGTCGCATTGTTGAGACCCGATATCCCGAACAGAACGTCGCGACCGTTGACCGTCCGCCAGCTCGGCGGCGCGGCGGCGAACGCGACCGGCGACAGACGAGCAGGTGATCTCGCGTGACGCTCTACCAGGCGACTGGCCGCGACCTCGGCGGCCCAAGTGACGACGCGCCCGCAATGCGCATGCCGTCGTCCGGCGTCTCACCCGACGACGACATCTTCAACCGCCTTCTCCGCAATCGCATCGTCATCCTCGGCTCGGTGGTCGACGACGCGATCGCCAACAAGATTTGCGCGCAGCTGCTGTTGCTTGCGGCCGAAGACTCCGAGCGCGACATCTACATGCACATCAACTCGCCCGGCGGCTCCGTCGACGCGGGCATGGCCATCTACGACACCATGCAATACGTGCCGTGCGACGTCGCCACGGTCGGCATGGGATTGGCCGCGTCGATGGGCCAATTCCTCTTGTGCGCAGGGGCAAAAGGCAAGCGATTCGCGTTGCCGCACTCGCGCATCATGATGCACCAGCCGCTCGGCGGCGTCGGTGGCACGGCGTCCATCATCGCCATTCAGGCCGAGCAAATGCTCTACACGAAGAAGAAGCTGCAGGAGCTCATCGCCATGCACACCGGTCAAAGCATCGAGCAAATCGAGCGCGACTCCGACCGCGAGCGTTGGTTCTCCGCCGAGGAGGCCAAGGAGTACGGCTTCGTCGACCACGTCGTCCGAAGCGCCCGCCAGGTGCCGACCGAGACCACCGCGGTCTCCTGAGAACCCAAGGAGCAAGCCATGACTGACACCTGGGGTCTCGAGCGCCCGGCCAGCCGGTACATCGTCCCTGAGTTTCGCGAGCGCACCAGCCAGGGCGACCGCATCCACAACCCGTACACCAAGCTGTTCGAAGAGCGGATCATCTTCCTCGGCGTCCAGATTGACGACGTCTCCGCGAACGACGTGATGGCCCAGCTGCTCACGTTGGAGTCGATGGATCCCGACCGCGACATCCAGCTCTACATCAACTCGCCAGGCGGCTCGTTCACCGCGCTGACCGCCATCTACGACACGATGCAGTTCATCCGGCCCGAGGTGCAGACCATCTGCATGGGTCAGGCGGCGTCCGCCGCGGCGGTGCTGCTCGCGGCCGGAGCGAAGGGCAAGCGCATCGCGCTGCCCAACTCCCGGATCCTCATCCACCAGCCGTACAGCGAGGCCGGCGGCCAAGCGAGTGACATCGAAATCGCTGCGCGCGAAATTCTGCGCATGCGGGAGCTGCTGGAGACGATGCTGTCTAAGCACACCGGTCGCTCGATGGAGCAGGTGCGCGTCGACATCGAGCGAGACAAGATCCTCACCGCCGACGAGGCCGTCGAGTACGGCCTCATCGACGAGGTGATCACCAGCCGCAAGCTGTCGTCCGTGGGCGCGCGGTAGGCGGCTGGGGCGCAAGCTAGGCCGCGTCGTCCGGCAGTTCGGCGGACACGCGGAAGAGGGCCGACAATCCGGGCCGCAGGCGGTACCGTCTGAAGGGCTGGAGAGCGGCAACGGCGAGTGGTGACGGTAAGACTGGCTGACAGCACGACCGGCGAACAGGGAGACGGATCCGGGTGGCACGCATCGGCGACGGCGGTGACCTGCTCAAGTGCTCTTTTTGCGGAAAGAGCCAAAAGCAGGTCAAGAAGCTCATCGCGGGTCCAGGGGTCTACATCTGCGACGAGTGCATCGACCTCTGCAACGAGATCATCGAAGAGGAGCTGTCGGAGTCGGCCGACCTGAAGTGGGACGACCTGCCCAAGCCGCGGGAGATCTTCGACTTCCTTGAGCAATACGTCATCGGGCAGGACGTCGCGAAGAAGGCGCTCTCGGTCGCCGTCTACAACCACTACAAGCGCATCCAGGCCTCCGGCAAGGAGACCCGCTCCAGCTCAGGCGGTCACGAGGCGGTCGAGCTGGCCAAGTCGAACATCCTGCTGATCGGCCCGACCGGCTGCGGCAAGACCTACCTCGCGCAGACGCTCGCCCGGATGCTCAACGTGCCGTTCGCCATCGCCGACGCCACCGCGCTCACCGAAGCCGGCTACGTGGGCGAGGACGTCGAGAACATCCTGCTGAAGCTGATCCAAGCGGCTGACTACGACGTCAAGAAGGCCGAGACCGGGATCATCTACATCGACGAGATCGACAAGATCGCCCGGAAGAGCGAGAACCCGTCGATCACCCGCGACGTCTCCGGCGAAGGCGTGCAGCAGGCGCTGCTCAAGATCCTCGAGGGGACGACGGCGAGCGTGCCGCCGCAGGGCGGCCGCAAGCACCCGCACCAAGAGTTCATCCAGATCGACACCACGAACGTGCTGTTCATCGTGGGTGGCGCTTTCGCCGGCCTCGAGAAGATCATCGAGTCTCGGGTCGGCAAGAAGGGCATCGGCTTCGCGGCCACCCTGCACACCAAGCGCGACCCCGACTCCGTCGACTCGTTCGCCGACGTGATGCCCGAAGACCTGCTGAAGTTCGGCATGATCCCCGAGTTCATCGGCCGGCTGCCGGTCATCACCACGGTGGCCAACCTCGACCGCGACGCGCTCATCCGCATCCTCACCGAGCCGAAGAACGCGCTCGTGCGGCAGTACCGGCGGCTGTTCGACCTCGACTCTGTGGAGCTCGAGTTCACCGACGACGCGCTCGAGGCGATCGCCGACCAGGCGATCCTGCGCGGCACCGGCGCGCGCGGCTTGCGGGCCATCATGGAAGAGGTCCTGCTCTCGGTGATGTACGACATCCCGAGCCGCAAGGACGTCGCTCGGGTCGTGATCAACCGCGAGGTCGTCCTCGACAACGTCAATCCCACGCTCGTGCCGCGCGAGTCCGCGGCCGCGAAGCGTGAGCGCCGCGAGAAGACGGCCTGACCTTTAACGAGACTCAGGGTCGGCGCTAGTCGCCGTCCGCGTCTCTGCGCAACAACAGCTCAGCGACGCCGCGGCTCGCCCGCACCATGTCGTCCAGCGGACGCCGTCCGGCCTGAGACGCCGTCCGGTCGTCGTCAGGGCGCGGGTAGCCGACGCGCAGCACCACTTGCGGCAGGCCGGCAGTCGGGGTGTGGCCGGCGATCTCCCGTCGCACGCCGGGCGCCTCGAAGATCTGGGTGATGAAGCCGCCGACCAGCCCGCGCGCGGTCGCTTGCAGCAACACCCGCTCGGTCGCCTGGCCAGCGCGAAGCCAGGCCGCGGTGTCGTCCCCGTCGGTCGAGAGCAGCAGCCAACTTTCCGCCGGGAACACCTCGCGTGGCCTGGCGATCCATGGCATCGCCGCGGTGAAGTCGCGCAGCGGCGGGTCGCCGGTCAGCGATTCGGTGCCAAACGCGGGCGCCGGGACGCCTTCGGGCGCGCCCGACTGAGCCGTCGTCCAACGACGGAGCTCCCGCCGGTAGTCCGGATCGGAGTCCAACAAGAACATCGCGATGGTCGCGAGTCGAATCAGCCTTGGGCGCAGCCCGTTCCTCACCCATTCCGCCGACACCCGCTCGTCGAGAGCGGCTTGCCGCAGCGCGGCAAGCTCCGGCTCTGGGATGGGTCGTGCCGCGAAGCTGTGTCGATACGTGTGGCGCAGCTCGATGGCCGGTGACAGCGCCGCGTCGGCGAGCTCGGTCGAGTGGCGGCCGCTGAACGACAACGTGGCGAGGTGGGCGGGGTTGGCCGCGTCGGGCGCGAGGTGCACGGCGAGCTGTCGCCGAATGGCGGCCGCGGCGATCCGCATGTTGAGGATCGCCGCGCCGCAGCTGATGGTCAGCTCGCGGCGCGCCGGGTCGGTGTGCCGCAGCCACCGCTCGTCGTCGCCGTGCACCTCGATCCCGGTGCGGTCTAGAACGAACCGCCAGGGTTGCGAGTTGTGCAGGGACGGCGCGTGTTGCGCGGCGGCGAGCACCGCGCGCAACTCCGAAGGATCGACCGGTCGCGGTCCGTTGTTTCGTTTGAACGCCACGGAGGCCATCTCGTCCACCTCCTGAATCCGACGCTTGCACGGGTGGCGAGCGGCGAGCAGTGGCGTGGGCCCTACTTGTGCGGGACCTTGTGCTGTTGCCGCAGCGGTTTCTCCGCGGTTGCCTGGATCTCGAGAAACGCGGTCGCGCTTGACGACCGCGCCACTCGTCGTCATTTCAGGAGTCGTGATGACGGCGGCGCTGCGGTCGACGCGGCGAGTGTTAACCATCGCCGCGGTCGTCGTCGTGGCCGGATGCACGAGCCTGCAGTCACCCGAAGCGCCCTCGCCGGCGCCAACTCCGACGCCTGCGGTGACAACGTCGTCCGCACCGGCCCCGACACCAGCCCCGACACCGGCGCCGACGACGCCCGCAGCGACGACATCCCCGACGACACCGGCCCCGACGACACCGGCCCCGACGACGCCCGCGCCCCCGTCGTCAGCCACGCCGACCAGCGCTGCGTCGTCCGATCTGCTGCGCGAAGGGGACGGCGGACCGGACGTCGTGACCTTGCAAGAGCGGCTGATCTCCCTTGGGTATTGGCTCGGCGACGTGGACGGCAAGTTCGGCGACGCGACGCGGCAGGCGGTCGTCGCCTTTCAGAAGGTCGCGGGGCTCGATCGCGACGGCGTCGTCGGACCGCAAACCGCGGCCGCCCTCCAGACCGCGACGCCGCCCACGGCTCGGCCGGCCCAGGCGCGCACGGTGGAGATCGACCTTCGACGGCAGGTGCTGTTCCTCGTCGAAGCAGATCAGGTGCGGTGGGCCTTCAACACCTCGACCGGTGGTGGCTACGTCTACTACCAGGATGGCCTCCGGCACGTCGCGGTCACGCCGGTTGGTCGGTTCACCGTGTCGTGGCAGATCGATGGCTGGGACCATTCCCCGCTCGGCTGGCTGTGGCGCCCGAAGTATTTCAACGGCGGCATCGCCGTCCACGGCTATGCGGAGGTCCCCGCGTATCCGGCGTCGCATGGCTGCGTGCGGGTCAGCATCGAGGCGATGAACTGGTTGTGGACGACGGGAGCGATTCCGGTCGGCACGCCCGTCGTCGTGTACTGACCGGCCGCTGGCGCGGTCGCAGGTCCTGAATCGGAGGGGACGTTCGCCTCTGGCCGATGTGCGCGGTTCGCGCAAAAGCTGGGCATTCATTAGAAAACGCAACGAGCACAAAGGGAGGCAGGCCATGCGGGCAGCGGTTGGGGACGAGCTCATCGCCACGTCGCACCATGTCGGCGAGCCTGCACGCCACGGTGTGATCACCGCGGTCAAGGGCGCGGACGGCGCACCGCCGTACGTCGTCCGATGGGAGGACGGCCACGAGGCGACGTTCTTCCCGAGCGCAGACACGACGGTGATCTCCAAGGCCGGGCTCTCGGGACACTCGTCTCCGAGATGACCGGACGCGCCGCGGGCGGCGCGCTGGGGGGCACCGCACCGCCCGCGGCGCACCTATTCGACCGACGGTCGAGGTAACCCTTCCGATCGTCGGTTCACCGCCCGCGTCGGCGCGCGAACGGGCGCCCGCGTTTGCGCGAGGCAACCGAACAGCTGATCCTCGCGCGCCGACGCGAACTTCAACGACGACTGACCTTCAAACGACCGATTGGAGCGTGGCGGGAGGTGGTTGCGATGACAACCGAACTGCCGGGCGCCCAGCAGGAAGAGTTCAGTCTGCGCGTCGCTTTCTACCGTCGTGGCGCCGTCGTGATCGAAACCCGCGGTGTCGCGCGGCGCAAGACCGCCGGCCTGCTCGCGCGGGTGATCCGAGCGCTCGCCAGGCCGGGCGGGCTCTTGGTCGTCGACCTGTCGGAACATCTGGACGCCGACTACTGGCTGGTGAGCGCGGTGGCGAAGGCGCACGCCGCCGCCCACGCCAGCAGAGCCGGCTTGCATGTCGTGGTGGGTTGTCGACCGGTTCTCGAGTCGCTGCATTCCTCGGGCCTGGACCGACTCGTCGCGGTCACCCGACGCCGCGACTTCGACGACGGCCCCGGCTCGGCTGCGGAAGCCGGCCAGACCCGCACCGCCGACCGGCAACGGGTCATCGACCTCAGCTCGCATGGCACGGCCGACCGCGGCCGCGGGCTTTCGGCCGGTCGGGCCCGTTGGTCCGGGCCGCCGGGCAACCGATCGTGAGCCGCGGCCATCCGCGGTTCAGCCGATCGTCGCGTGCGCCAGCATGGCCAGCCTGCTTGGCGCGAGCGCGTCAGTCCGCCGCCACAACGCGGCGTCGACCGCGTGCCGCTGATCCGCTTGGAGCTGGACGACGAACGCGTGGTGGGCCAGTAGCTTCGCCATCGCCTCGGGGCTGAACGTGCTGAGCCAGGGTTCGCCTTGGTCGGCCGCGACGGCCGACACCTGCTGCGCGTAGAGCCGGCCAACGTCGTCCTGCAAATCGTCGGTCAGCAGGTAGTCGAGCACGAGTTCCGTCCCTGGCGCCAGAAAACCGAGAGCGTCCAACGTGGTCGCCACCGATTCCGGCGCGAGGTACATCGAGACGCCAAGCCAGCTCACGAACGCGGGCCGGGTTCGGTCGAAGCCGGCCGCGGTCAGCGCGTCGACCAGCGGCTCGTCAGCGAAGTCGGTCGCGACGAGGACGACGTCGCCGCACGGCGCAAGCCCGGCGTCGGCGATCGCCCGGCGTTTCCACTCTTGGGTGAGCGATCGGTCGACCTCGAAGGTGCGGAGTCTCGGCGCGACTTCCGCGCGGTAGGCGAAGGTGTCAAGCCCGGCGCCGAGAATCACGTACTGATCGACGCCGCGAGCGACCGCGGTGGCGAGGCGGGATTCGGCGAAGTTCGAACGGCAGACGACTTGGGCGCGCGCGCTGGCGAGAATCGGATGCCCGCCATGGGCGCGGTGGTACCCGAGCAGTTCCTCGGCCCGGTCGCCGAGAAGCCGCTCGGCAAGCGGGTCGGCGAAGATACGCGGCTCGGCGTCGACGATGAGGTGCGCGGCGCGGGCGGCCGCCGCGCTCAGCGCGGTGCGGCTGGGACTGTGATCGAAAGACATGGTCGCGACTATATGCCGCGATCTTCGCACTATGGCACAAACTATGAAATATCGCAATAGCACGTGGGGGTCAACCCGATCGCCGCGCGGTTAGCCGAGTTAAACGAAGGGCCCGCCGTTTCGCGCCCGCCGCCCGCGGGAATTTCGGGAACTAACCAAAATCCTGGAGGGCCAAATGTTAGCCGCTGTCATCGTGCTCGCCGTGCTGCTCGTCATCGCGGTGTGCGTGCTTGGGGCCGTCGCGCTCGCCAATCGCCGCAGCGCGGCACTCCACGACCGGTTCGGCCTCGAGTACGACCGCGCCGTGGGAGAACGGGGCAACCGCAGGGAGGCCGAACGCGAACTTCTCGAGCGTTCGCGCCGCCACGACCAGTTGCAGATCAAACCGCTCGACGCGATGCAGCGAGAGGCGTTCGCCGCGTCGTGGCGCGGGGTTCAATCACGTTTTGTCGACGCGCCGCGCGAAGCCGTCGCGGACGCCGACACTCTGGTGCGCCAAGTGATGTCAGAGCGCGGATATCCCACCGGTGATTTCGAGCGGGAGAGCGCCGACCTGTCGGTCGAGCACGCGAACGTCGTGGACCATTACCGCGCGGCTCACGAGATCCGCATGCGTGACGGTGACGACCTCCGCGGTGACGGCGAAGGCGCGACCACGGAGGAACTGCGCACCGCGATGGTGCACTACAGGGCGCTGTTCGACGCGCTTCTTGAGCCGTCGCCCCAGACCGCAGCGGCGGCCCGCCAATGACCGCGGGACCGGACCGTCCGGGTGTCGATGTCGCGGACGCGGCTCAGCCGCCGCCCACCGGCGACGGCGTCGGGCCGACGATCGATCTCACGGACGCGACGTTGATCCCGGCGGCGCAGCGGCCGGAGTTCGAATCGCGCTGGCGCGACATCCAGGCGCGGTTCGTCGACTCGCCGCGAAGCGCCGTCGATGACGCCCAAGCGTTGGTCGACGAGGCTCTGGGAGCGGTCAGCGCGGGCTTCGCGGAGCGCAAGGCCGCGCTGGACGAGCGCGGTGCTAGTGACGCCGAGACCGAGGAGTTGCGGCAGTCGCTTCGCGGCTACCGCGATTTCTTCGAGCGGCTGCTGCAGCTCTGACCGCGAAACCCGGATGACCGCTACGGGAGCGGCTCGAACCGCGCGGTGAAGTGGCGTAGCGCGGGCGGCTCGTCGACGATGCGCAGCCCGCGCAACGCCGACGCGCGCTCCGCCACCTGCAGGCAGACCTCGATGACGTAGTCGACGTGGCTTTGGGTGTAGGTGCGCCGGGGGATGGCGAGCCGCACCAACTCCATCGCCGCGGGCTGTTCGCTCCCGTCGGGTTGGCGCCCGAACATCACCGTGCCGATCTCGCAGCCGCGCACCCCGCCGGTCTCGTACAACGCGACCGCGAGCGCCTGGCCCGGGTACGACAGCGGGTCGATGTGCGGCAGCAGCGACTTCGCGTCGATGTAGACGGCGTGGCCGCCGATCGGCAGCACGACCGGGACGCCGGCCTTGTCGAGCGCCTCGCCGAGATACGCCGTGGAGCGGATCCGGTAGCGCAGATAGTCGTGGTCGGTGGCCTCCCGCAACCCTTGGGCGAGCGCCTCCAGGTCGCGCCCGGCGAGCCCGCCGTAGGTCGGGAATCCTTCGGTGAGGATCAGCAACGTTCGGCATTTCGCCGCGAGCTCGCCGTCGTTCATCGCCAGCCAGCCGCCGATGTTTCCGAGCGGGTCTTTCTTCGCGCTCATCGTCATGCCGTCGGCCAGGCTGGCCATCTCCCGAACGATGTCGCGGACGTCGCGGTCGGCGTATCCCGGTTCGCGGCTGCGGACGAACCAGGCGTTCTCGGCGAACCGGCACGCGTCGAGAAACAGCGGCACGCCGTGCCGCGCGCAGATTTCCTTAGTGGCTCGAAGGTTTTCCATCGAGACCGGCTGGCCGCCACCCGAGTTGTTGGTGATGGTCATCATGACGAGGGGCACCGCGCCGGGTGCCGCGGCGGTGAGCAGCGCGTCCAGCGCGTCGAGGTCCATGTTGCCTTTGAACGGGTGGTCGGCCCGCGGGTCGCGACCCTCGGCGATGACCAGGTCGACTGCGCGCGCCCCGGAGTACTCGACGTTGGCGCGCGTGGTGTCGAAGTGCGTGTTGTTCGGCACCGTCTTGCCAGGACCGCCCACGGCGGTGAAGAGGATCTTCTCCGCCGCCCGACCTTGATGCGTCGGAATCACGTGCTCGAACGGGAAGAGGTCGCGCACGCTGTCGAGGAACGTGAACCACGACGGCGACCCGGCGTAACTCTCGTCGCCGCGCTGGATGCCGGCCCACTGGTCGCGCGACATCGCGCCGGTTCCGGAGTCGGTGAGCAGGTCGATGAGCACGTCTTGGGCGTGCAGGTTGAACAGGTTGTAGCCCGCGTCCCGGATCGCGGCGCGGCGCTGGTCTTCCGTCGTCATCCGCAGGGGTTCGACCGAGTGGATGCGGAACGGTTCGATGATCGTGTGGAAAGCCATGTCCGGAGCGTAGGCCCGGTCGCTCACCGGCGATACCGGTTCGGCTCAACTGGCCGCCGATCCCTAGACTCATGGGCGTGACCAGCGCCGATTCCCCCGCGTCGCCGCCCGAGCTGCCCCCGGTCTACACGCCGGCCAGCGTCGAGTCGCGGCTGTACGAGCAGTGGGTCGAGCGCGGCTATTTCAAGGCGGACGTCGACAGCGAGCGGCCACCCTACGTGATCGTGTTGCCGCCGCCCAACGTCACCGGCCAGCTGCACATGGGGCATGCGCTCAACCACACGTTGATGGACGTGCTTACTCGGTGGCGGCGCATGCAGGGTTACGAGACCTTGTGGCTCCCGGGCATGGATCACGCCGGCATCGCCACCCAAAACGTCGTCGAACGCGAGCTCGCCAAAGAAGGCTTATCGCGGCACGATATTGGCCGCGAAGAGTTCGTCGAGCGGGTATGGCAGTGGAAACAGGAGTACGGCGGCCGGATTCTCGGTCAAATGCGCCGGCTCGGCGACGGCGTCGATTGGAGCCGCGAGCGGTTCACCATGGACGACGGGCTGTCCGACGCCGTCCTCACCATTTTCAAGCGGCTCTTCGACGACGGCCTGATCTATCGCGCCGAACGCATCATCAACTGGTGTCCGCGTTGCCTGACCGCGCTTTCTGACATCGAGGTCGACCACTCGGACGACGAGGGCGAGCTCATCTCCATGCGATACGGCCCGATCACGGTCGCGACAACCCGTATCGAGACGATGTTCGGCGACGTCGCGGTCGCCGTCCACCCCGACGACGAGCGATACGCCCATCTCGTCGGAACAGAGGTGGAGTTACCGCTCACCGGCCGGCGGATTCCCGTCATCGCCGACGAGCACGTAGACCCTTCGTTCGGCACCGGCGCCGTCAAGGTGACGCCGGCGCACGATCCCAACGACTTCGCGATCGCGCAACGCCACGGTCTGCCCTCGCTGATGGTGATGGACGAGCGCGGCGTGATCACCGCACGCGGCCCGTTCGAGGGTCTCGACCGCTTTGAGGCGCGGCCGGCCGTCGCCGCCGCGCTGCGCGATCAGGGTGTCATCGTCGCGGAGAAACGGCCCTACATCCACGCCGTGGGCCACTGCTCTCGTTGCGACACGGTGGTCGAGCCCCGACTTTCCTTGCAGTGGTTCGTGAAAGTCGAGTCGCTCGCGAAAGCGGCGGGCGACGCGGTGCGCGACGGCCGCGTCACGATCCACCCACCGGAGATGGCCCGCAACTACTTCGACTGGGTCGACAACATGCACGACTGGTGCATCAGCCGTCAGTTGTGGTGGGGCCACCGCATCCCGGTTTGGTACGGGCCGGACGGCGAGACGCTGGTGGTCGGGCCGGGCGAGGAGCCGCCCGCGGGCGAGGGCTGGCGACAGGACGACGATGTTCTCGACACCTGGTTTTCCTCTGGCCTATGGCCTTTCTCAACACTTGGCTGGCCGGCCGAAACCGACGACGTCAAGAGGTTCTATCCGACCAGTGTGTTGCTCACCGGCTACGACATCATCTTCTTCTGGGTCGCCCGGATGATGATGTTCGGCCTCTACGCGATGGCCGACCGCGGCGCCGCGGAGTCGGTGCCGTTCCGCACAGTGGCGTTGACCGGTCTGGTCCGTGACGATCGCGGCCGCAAGATGAGCAAATCGGCGGGCAACGGCATTGACCCGCTCGCGTGGATCGAGTCGTACGGCGCCGACGCCACCCGCTTCACCATCGCGCGCGGCGCCGCGCCAGGCGGTGACGTCTCGCTCAGCGACGAATGGGCGCAAGCTTCGCGCAACTTCGTCAACAAACTCTGGAACGCCTCGCGTTTCGCCATGCTCAACGGCGCCGAGCCGCACGCGCCGCTGCCTGAGCCGAGCGGGCTTTCCGCGACCGATCGCTGGATGCTTTCGCGGCTCGCCGCCACCGCCCGCGAGGTCGACGGCTATCTCGAGGACTTCCAGTTCGCGAAGGCGTGCGACGCGTTGTTCCACTTCACGTGGGATGAGTTTTGCGACTGGTACGTCGAGTTGGCGAAGCTCCCGCTCGAGCGCGGCGGCGCCGAGGCGGCGGCCACCCGCGGCGTGTTGGGCCACGTGCTCGACGCGCTGCTCAGGCTTTGGCACCCGATCATTCCGTTCGTCACCGAGGAACTGTGGCGCACGCTCACCGGCGGCGAGTCGATCGTCGTCGCGCCATGGCCCACCGGTCTCGTGACCGGCGGCGGCAAACTTCTCGACGTCGAGACGAATTTCCCGGACGACGAGAAGCTTGTCGCTGAGTTGCAGGCGGTCGTCACCGAGGTGCGCAGGTTCCGGGCCGAGCAGGGGCTTCGGCCCGGCCAGCGGGTGCCGGCGCGAATCGATGGGCTGGCGGTGTCGACGCTTGCGCCGTTCGAGGATCAGATTCGCTCGCTGGCGCGGCTGCAAGAGCCGAGTCCGGAGTTTGCCGAGACCGCAGGCCTCGTTGTTGGCCCGATTCGAGTGGCAGTTGATCTCTCGGGCACTATCGACGTCGCAAAGGAGCGGGCCCGCCTGCAAAAGGCGCTCGACACCGCGCGTAACGAGGTCGCGTTGGCCGAGCAGAAGCTCGGCAACCCCGAATTCACCGGCAAGGCGCCGCAGCCGGTCATCGAGAAGATGCAGGCCCGGTTGGCCGCGGCGCAAGCCGACGTCGTCCGGCTTCGTGGTCAGCTTGACGCTCTGCCGCCACGATGACCGACGACGTCGCGCAGGCGCTCGCCCGCGTTGAAAAGGAGTTGCTCGCGCGCTGGCCGGAGTCGCGCATCGAGTGGAAGCTCGAACGCATGACCGCGTTGATGCACGCGCTGGGCGACCCGCATCTGGCCTACCCCGTCGTCCACGTCGGCGGCACCAACGGAAAGACGTCGACGGCTCGGATGGTCGACGCGCTGCTGCGGGCGCTGGATTTGCGCACCGGTCGCTACACGAGTCCGCACCTCGAGTCGATCACCGAGCGGATTTGTCTTGACGGCGAGCCGATTTCAGCTGAGGCGTTCGTCGACCAGTACGAGCAGCTGGCGCCTTTCCTCGACATCGTCGACGCGCAGTCCGACATCCGACTCTCGTTCTTTGAGGCGATGACCGGGCTTGGTTTCGCGGCGTTCGCCGACGCGCCGGTCGACGTCGCGGTGGTCGAAGTCGGCATGGGCGGTCGGCTCGACGCCACCAACATCGTGCAGGCCCCGGTTTCGGTCATCACGCCGATCGACCTCGACCACATGGCGCATCTCGGCGACACCATCGCCGCGATCGCGGGCGAGAAGGCCGGCATCATCAAACCCGACCAGACGCTCGTCATGTCGCTGCAGACGGTCGACGCCGCCGACGTGCTGTTGCGCAAAGCGGTTGAGGTTGGCGCCACCGTCGCTCGTGAGGGCCTGGAGTTCGGGGTCGTCTCGCGCGACAGCGCCGTCGGCGGCCAACTGCTTAGCCTGCAAGGCCTTCATGCCCGCTACGACGAGGTGTTCTTACCGTTGTTCGGTCGATACCAGGCGTCGAACGCCGCGTGCGCGCTCGCGGCGGTCGAGGCGTTCACCGGCACCGAGCATCCGATCGACGCTGAAATCGTGCGGGCCGCGTTCGCGAGCGTGCGGTCGCCCGGCCGGCTTGAGGTGGTGCGCTCGTCGCCGACGGTGCTGGTCGACGCCACGCACAATCCGGCGGGCGCGCGGGCGACAGTCGAGGCGCTCGGGGAGGCGTTCGCGTTTCGCCGCCTCGTCGGCGTCGTCGCCACTCTTGGCGACAAGGACGTCGTCGGGATGCTTGAGGCGTTCGAGCCGTTCCTCGCGAGCGTGGTCGTGACCGAGAACAGTTCGCCGCGGGCGATGCCGGTCGATGACCTGGCGGCGGCCGCCGTCGAAGTCTTCGGCCCCGACCGGGTCGAGGTCGAGGGCAACCTTGCCGCCGCGATCGCCACGGCGGTGGAGATCGCCGAGGAAGACGCGGAGTTCGGCGGCGGCGGCGTCATAGTCACCGGGTCGGTGGTCACCGCGGGTGAGGCCCGCAGCTTGTTGAGGCCGCGGCGATGACGCAGCCGCAAGCCGAACTGACCGATGAGGAGCTCGCGGTCCGCGTCGCGCAGGTGCGCCGCGATGCGATCAAAGGCAAACGGCGGCTCGCGTCGAGTGTGCTCGCCATGGAAGTCGTGGTGTTTTGGCTCGCGATCATCGTGGCGATCGTGTCGTCCGGTGTCGCGGCGCCGGCCGCCCTCGGTGTCGGGGGAGCACTGGCGGTCGGGTGCGTCGTGATCGCCGCGCGGATCACGCGGAAGTGGGCCTACGTCGCGGGATCTGTCCTGCAAGTGGGCGCGATCGCCTGCGGGGTCGTCGTCCACACCATGTTCTTCATCGGCGCGCTGTTCGCGCTGCTGTGGTTCGCGGCGCTGCGTGTCGGCGACAGCGCGATCAGGGTCGCCGAACGCTTCGCCGCGAGCGTTCAAAAATGAGGTAGCGGGCTGCCAAATGAGGTAGCGGACGGCGATTCTCAGTTGCAGCGGCAACCGCATGACGAGATACCGTCATGACCTATGTCCGACGACGCGCCCGAGCCGTTGATCCACGCCCGCGGGCTGGTGAAGCGATTCGGTGATTTCGTCGCGGTCGATGGCATCGACCTTGATGTGATGCCGGGGGAGGCATTCGGGTTCCTCGGCCCGAACGGCGCCGGCAAGAGTTCCACGATGCGCATGATCGGCTGCGTGTCTCCGCCGTCCGAGGGCACCTTGCGCATCCTGGGTCTCGACCCGCGCACGCAGGGCCCGCGTATCCGGGCGAAGCTCGGCGTCGTCCCGCAACTCGACACGCTCGACCTTGAGCTGACCGTGCGGGAGAACTTGCTGATTTACGGGCGCTACTTCGGATTGCCACGTGCGGTCGCGCGCGAGCGCGGCGACCAGCTGCTCGACTTCGTGCAGTTGCTCGACCGGGCCGACGACACCGTCGAACCGCTGTCCGGCGGCATGAAGCGGCGGCTCACGATCGCGCGCTCGCTGATCAACGAGCCGCAACTGCTGTTGCTCGACGAGCCGACCACCGGGCTTGACCCGCAAGCGCGTCATGTGGTGTGGGACCGGCTGTTCCGCTTGAAACAGCAGGGAGTCACCCTCGTGCTCACCACCCACTACATGGACGAAGCCGAGCAGTTGTGCGACCGGCTCGTGGTGATGGACAAGGGCAAGTTCGCGGCCGAGGGTTCGCCGCGCGACCTGATCGAGCGCTATTCGAGCCGCGACGTCGTCGAGCTGCGCTTCGCGTTGGGCGAGAACGAGGTCGCCGCGGAAAAGCTGGCCGGCCTTGGCGATCGCATCGAGGTGCTGCCCGACCGCGTCTTGCTGTACACGGCCGACGGCGACGGCTGCCTCTCCGAGGTGCACAACCGCGCGCTCGCGCCGCTGTCGACGCTGGTGCGGCGCAGCACACTCGAAGACGTGTTCTTGCGGCTCACCGGTCGCAGTCTGGTCGACTGACATGACGTCGGCCAGCTTCGCGCCGGTGCTGCGTTCCTACTCGTACTGGCTGACCGTGTACCGGCGCACTTGGCGCGGCACCATCGTCACGGGTGTGTTGAGCCCGGTGATGTTCCTCGCCGCGATGGGCGTCGGGCTGGGTTCGCTGGTGAAGGGCGGGTCGGGCAACGCGGGCACGGACGGCTTGACCTACCTGCAGTTCGTCGCGCCAGGCTTGCTCGCGGCGACCGCCATGCAGATCGTCAGCTTTGAGGCCACCTATCCGGTGCTCGGCTCGTTCAAGTGGATACGCAACTACCACGCGGCGGCGGCGACACCGCTGACGTCGTCGGCGATTCTCGCCGGGCATCTGCTGTGGATGGCAACCCGGGCGGCAATGGCGTCGGGCATCTACCTTGCGGCCATCGCCGCGTTCGGCGCGATCCGCACACCGCTTGCGGTACTCGCGCTGCCGGTGTGCGTGCTAGTAGGGATGGCGTTCGCCGCGCCCATCACCGCGTTTGCCGGGAGCCGCGACCGCGACAGCGGGTTCGCCGCGTTGCAGCGCTTCATCATCGTGCCGATGTTCTTGTTCTCCGGCGTCTTCTTCAACGTCACACAACTGCCGGCGGTGATCCGGCCGGTTGCCTACATCACGCCGCTGTGGCACGGCGTCCGTCTCACCCGCGATCTCACGACCGGCCAACTCGAGCCTGGTGCGGCCTGGCAAATTCCGCTGCATGTGCTGTATCTCGCCGCACTCGTCGCGGTGGGCGTGGTCATCGCGCGGCGGGTTTATCGAGACAAGTTGGCGAACTAGATGGCCACGCTGGTCGCGCGAATCGCGCCGTACGAAGCGCTCGCCGGTCTCGGAGTGGGCCGGGGCCACGTCCTGGTCGAGCGCAGTCTCATGGTGTATCGGCGCAGCTGGCTCATCATCGTCTCCGGCTTCTTCGAGCCGCTGTTTTACCTGCTGTCGATCGGCGTCGGGCTTGGCAAGCTGATCCCGCATGTCACCGTCGCCGGCCAAGACGTGCGCTACACCGCGTTCGTCGCCCCCGCGCTGCTCGCGTCGTCCGGTATGAACGGCGCCATCTATGACTCGACGTTCAACATTTTCTGGAAGATGAAGCAGGCCAAGCTGTACGACGCGATGCTGTCGACACCGCTTGGTCCGCTTGACATCGCCACCGGTGAGATCACCTGGGCGTTGGCGCGCGGCGTCATTTACTCAATCGCGTTTCTCATCGTGATGGCGGCGATGGGTTTGCTGCACTCGTGGTGGGTGTTGCTCGCGTTGCCGTTTTCGGTGCTCGAGGCGTTGGCGTTCGCGGCTTGCGGCATGGCGGCGACCACGTTTATGCGCACGTGGCAGGACTTTGAGTGGGTGACATTGACAATCCTGCCGATGTTCCTGTTCTCCGCGACGTTCTATCCGCTGTCGACGTACCCGCGCGTGCTTAGCGACATCGTCCGCTGGACCCCGCTGTACCAGGCGGTCGACGTGCAACGCGCGTTGGTGCTCGGGCACGTCCATCCCGCGTTGCTCGCGAACGTCGGCTATCTCGTCGCCATGGGTTTGATCGGTCTGTTCATCGCGACCCGGCGGCTCAGCGGATTGCTGCTCAAGTAGGCTCCTGCGCACTATCGGCGCGCCGTCGACCTTTCGGCGGCGGAATCGTTGGGAGTTCGTGGTGTCGGACATCGAGCGGACGCTCGTGTTGGTGAAGCCGGACGGCGTTGCCCGCCGCCTCGTCGGCGAGGTGCTGGCCAGGCTCGAGCGCAAGGGGCTGGCGCTGGTGGCCGTCGAGTTGCGCACGATCGACCGGGCGACCGCCGAGGCGCACTACGCCGAGCACGCCGGCAAGCCGTTCTTCGAGCCGCTGATCGCGTTCATCACGTCCGGGCCGCTGCTGGCCGCGGTCGTCGAAGGCCCGCGGGCCATCGAGACCTGGCGGGCCATGATGGGCCCGACCGACCCGGTGAAGGCGCCGTCCGGCACCGTGCGAGGCGACTTCGGGCTGATCGTCACCGAGAACCTGGTGCACGGCTCCGACTCGCCCGAGTCAGCCGCCCGCGAGATCGCCCTGTTCTTCCCCAACCTGGCCTAACCCCCCGCCGGGTTGATCACGTTTCGGACGTGTACGGGTCCGAAGGCAGGCCTGTGGAGGTGTCCTGGGGCAGGTAGACGTCCTTAACGTGATCAACCCGGAGCAGCCGGCGGCGACCCGCGCCGCGCCGGTTTTGGGCTGAAACCGGGGTTACCACGTAGCATGGCTGCGCTGCGCTGTCGCCCGATCGGAAGGTTTGCGGTCTCATGTCAACCAACCTGTCGTTCCTCGGCCGAGACATGGCCGTCGACCTCGGCACCGCCAACACCTTGGTTTACGTCCGCGGCCGCGGCATCGTGCTCAACGAGCCGAGCGTCGTCGCGATCAACACCAACACCGGCGGCATCCTCGCGGTCGGCATCGAGGCCAAGCGGATGATCGGGCGCACACCCGGCAACATCGTGGCGATCCGCCCGCTGAAGGACGGCGTCATCGCCGACTTCGACACCACCGAGCGCATGCTGCGCTACTTCATCCAAAAGGTGCACCGTCGCCGCTACCTGGCCCGCGGCCCGCGCGTCGTGGTCTGCGTGCCGAGCGGCATCACCGGCGTCGAGCAGCGCGCGGTCAAGGACGCCGGCTACGCGGCCGGCGCGCGGCGGGTCTACATCATCGAGGAGCCCATGGCGGCCGCGATCGGCGCCGGCCTCCCGGTGCACGAGCCCACCGGCAACATGGTGGTCGACATCGGCGGCGGCACCACCGAGGTCGCGGTCATCAGCCTCGGCGGCATCGTCACCAGCCAGTCGATCCGCATCGGCGGCGACGAGCTCGACACGTCGATCATCAACTACGTGAAGAAGGAATACTCGTTGATGCTCGGCGAGCGCACCGCCGAGGAGATCAAGATGGCGATCGGCTCGGC
>Ga0187809_10000313_pt1 | contig 28235 bp, 22 predicted proteins | sample NC_wetland_sal_i_8_FD_132415 | JGI IMG/M metagenome (GOLD analysis project Ga0187809, IMG submission 132415) | Wetland sediment microbial communities from Neuse River Estuary, North Carolina, USA - ASW_4 | ecosystem: Environmental > Aquatic > Freshwater > Wetlands > Sediment | place: USA: North...
AGGGGGATGTGCATTGGCTGCGGTCCGACGGCCAGCCTATGGAGGATTCGGACTGGACACAGCCGATCACACATTCTTTCGCGGTTCAGCTCTCCGGCGAGAGCGAGCGGCTTCTGCTGCTCTTTAATGCCCATTACGAGGCCGTGCCTTTCACGCTGCCTGAACCATATGACGGCGGATGGAAGGTGCTGATCGATACGTCGAGCGGCGCGATCGAGCCAGAGGGCGAAGCGCTTGCCGGAGGCAGCCAAATGAAGGTCGAGGGCCGCACGCTCGTCCTGCTCGAAAGCCGCGAATGAGAGGCCGATGACGCGACAGGCCGGCAGGGAAACATCCGCTTGGGGCGCACGTCTTCACAAAGATGGTGAGGCGGTGTTCCGTCTCTGGGCGCCGGCCGAACAGACCGTCAGCGCGCGCATCGCCGGCAAGGACCGGCCGATGCAGCCGGCGGGCGACGGCTGGTTCGAGCTGAGGACGGATGCCCTCCCCGCCGGCACGGATTACGCTTTCGTCCTCGGCGACGGCATGACCGTGCCTGATCCGGCGTCGCGGCAGCAGGCGGACGACGTGCGCGGCCCCTCCCTGCTTGTGGACCCAAACAGCTACCAATGGCGCAATTCGGATTGGCGCGGACGGCCCTGGGAAGAAGCGGTTCTCTATGAACTTCATGTCGGCGCCTTCACGCCGCAAGGCGCCTTCCGCGCGGCGGCGGACAGGCTCCACGAATTGGCCGCGCTCGGCGTCACGGCAATCGAGATCATGCCGGTGGCCCAATTCGGCGGCGAGCGCGGGTGGGGTTATGACGGTGTGCTCCTCTATGCGCCGCATCGCGCCTATGGCACGCCCGACGATCTGCGCGCGCTTGTCGATCGCGCCCATGATCTCGGCCTGATGGTGCTGCTCGACGTCGTCTACAACCATTTCGGCCCGGACGGGAACTATATCGGGCGCTACGCGCCGGACTTCTTCGATGCCGAGCGCCACACGCCCTGGGGGCCGGGCATCGCCTATCACAAGTCGCCAGTGCGCCGCTTCTTCCTCGATAACGCGCTCTACTGGATCGGCGAATTCATGCTCGACGGCTTGCGCTTCGACGCCATAGACCAGATCCGGGATCCCGCCTCGCCGAAGGAAATCCTCGTCGAGATCGCCGAGACGATCCGAACCGCGTTCCCGAACCGGCAAATCCACCTTTGCACGGAAGACAACCGCAACATAACGCGCCTGCATGCGCGCGATGAGAATGGCGAGGTGCGTCTCTTCACCGGCGAGTGGAACGACGACTTCCATAATGTCTGTCACGCCATCGCGACCGGCGAGAGCGAGGGCTATTACGCGGATTTCGCGCTGGACCGCTGGCGGAAACTCGCCCGCGCGCTTGCCGAAGGCTTCATCTATCAGGGCGAGTCTTCCGAACATGCCGGCGGCAAGCCGCGCGGCGAGCCGAGCGCCCATTTGCCGCCCACCGCCTTCATCGATTTCCTGCAGAACCATGATCAGACCGGCAACCGCGCCTTCGGCGAGCGATTGATCAGCCTGGCGGGGCCCGAGTTGACGCGGGCGCTGACGGCCATCCTGCTTCTCTCGCCGCATATCCCCCTGCTCTTCATGGGCGAGGAATGGGGAGAGACGAACCCGTTCTGCTTCTTTGCCGATTTTCACGGCGAACTGGCCGACAAGGTGCGCGAGGGCCGCCGCCGCGAATTCGCGGGCTTCGCCGCCTTTGCCGCGACTTCCGTGGGCAGCATTCCAGACCCGAATGCGCCTTCGACTTTTGAAGCCTCCAAAATAGACTGGGGAAAAATTCATACTGAAGACGCCAAGGGCTGGCTCACCTTCATTCGCGTCCTGCTCAATGTCCGGCACGAGCACATCGTGCCGCTGCTTGCCGGCGCCGGTGGCAATGCGGGGGAGATCATCGCGGTCGGCGACGGCGTTATCGCTATCAACTGGCATCTTCATGGTGGCACATTGTCCCTCCGCGCCAATCTTTCGCAGGAACAGCAGGCCGTCCCGCCGCCAGCAGGCACCATCATCTATGCCTATCCGGCCGAGGCCGAACAGGCGCAGGACGGCCTGCCGCCCCGCGCCGTGGTGGCCGGCATCGACCTGAAGCCATCCGTCGAGGCCTGACCATGCCGACGCTCGATGAACTCGCCTTCCGCTACGGCGTCGCGCTTTATCTCGACAGGCCGAATAGCAGAGCCGCCGTGCCGGACGATACCAAACGGCATATCCTCGAGGCGCTCGGAGTCGATCCCGATGCCGAGCAGGCGCTTCCCGACGAAAACTCGCCTGCACCGATCGCCCGCTGCTTCCTGCCGGACTGGCTCGACGCCAACCCTGCCTGGGGCGTCGCCGCACAGCTCTACGAACTGCGCTCGGCGCGCAATTGGGGCATCGGCGACTTCGCCGATCTCGCCGAGCTCTGCGGAATTTTGGGTGCGGCCGGCGCCGACTTTCTCGGCCTCAATCCGCTGCACGCGCTCTTTCTCGCCGAGCCGGCGCGATGCAGCCCTTTCTCGCCATCGAACCGCCTCTTCCTCAACCCGCTTTATATCGCCGTCGATCGCATCCCCGGCTTTCGCGAGACGCCGGAGCTGAGCGCCGCTATTGCCCGGCTGAGGGCCGCGCCGCTTGTCGATTATGAAGCCGTATCGGCTCTGAAGCTTTCCGCGTTGCGCGCGATTTGGCGGGAAAACGCCAGCGCATCCGATGATGACGATTTTTCCGCCTTCTGCGTCGAGGGCGGGGAATCACTTAGGCTACATGCGCTTTTCGAGGCGCTGTCATTGCATTTCACCGCCGCCGGATATGCCGCCGGCTGGACCGCGTGGCCGGCGGTATTTCAGGATTCGCGGGGGGAAGCCGTTGCCGCCTTCGCGCGCGAGAATGACGATCAGGTACGCTTTCAGCTCTGGCTGCAATATCTGGCGCATAGCCAATTGCAAACCGCTGCCCAGGCGGCGCGACAAGCGGGCATGCGCATCGGGCTGTTCCTCGACCTTGCCGTTGGCGATGCGCCGGACGGCTCCGCTACCTGGAGCGATCCCGATCTTTTCGCGCGGGAGATCAGCATTGGCGCGCCACCCGACATGTTCTCCGCCATCGGTCAGGATTGGGCGCTGGCCCCGCTGTCGCCTACCGCTCTCGCGGCGCGCGATCTCCTGCCTTATCGCGAGATGCTTACCGCCAATATGCGTTTCGCCGGCGCGCTTCGCATGGACCACGTCATGGCGCTCCGTCAGCTCTTTTGGGTGCCGCGCGAAGGCACGCCTGCGGACGGCGCGCATGTGCGTTATCCGATGGAAGAGATGATCGGCACGCTCGCCGAGACGTCGCAGCGCTACCGCTCGCTGCTGGTCGGCGAAGACCTTGGCTATGTGCCGTCCGGCTTCCGCGAGATCATGGCCGAAGCCGGCATCCTCGCCTATCGGCCGCTCTATTTCGAGAAGCGCGGCGACGGCTTCACCCCGGCGGAAGATTATCCGCCCTTGGCGCTTGCCTGTCTTTCCACACACGATTTGCCGACGCTCGCCGGCTGGTGGGAGGGGAAGGACATAGCGCTGCGCGAAGAAAACGGGCTGATCGCGCCGGAGACGGCCGCGGAGCAGACCATCGCGCGAGAGCGTGAGCGGCACGCGCTGGTCGAGGCCTGCCGGAATGCCGGCGTTCTCACAGCCGATATCACCATAGACGGTCCTCTCCCCGAGGCGCTGGTTGTCGCCGCGCATCGTTTTATCGCGCGGACGCCTTGCCGCCTGGCCACGGCGAGGCTGGCCGACCTTGTCGGCGGTAGTGGGGCCACCAACGTGCCCGGCACCATCGACACCTATCCGAACTGGCGTCCGAAACTGCCGGTCGGGATCGAAGAGCTGCAGGCCTCGCCGCTCTTCCTCGCGGCGACGCGCGCCATGGCCGAGGAGCGGCCACGATGAGCGCGCTGACCGCAACCTATCGCCTGCAATTTCGCAACGGCATGACCTTCGCCCGAGCTGTCCAACTTGTGCCCTATCTCAAGGGACTCGGCATCAGCCATCTCTACGCTTCGCCGATCTTCGCCGCCGCGTCCGGCTCGACGCATGGCTATGACGTCATCAACCACAATGCGATCGAGCCGGCGATCGGCGGCCGAGAGGGTTTCGAGCGGCTTGTCGCCACTCTCGCGGGCGCCGGGCTGGGACTGATCCTCGACATCGTGCCGAACCACATGGCCGCGTCGCTCGAAAATCCCTGGTGGCGGAGCGTCGCGGAATGGGGAGAGAGAAGCCCCTATGCGCATCATTTCGATATCGACTGGCGCGAGCCGCTGACCCTCCCGGTGCTGGGCAAAACGTTTGCGGAAGCGGCCGACGCCGGCGAGATCAGCCTTGCGGCGGATGAAAATTCGGGCGCGCTAGCACTGCGCTATTTCGACCAGCTTTTCCCGCTTTTGCCAGACACTTACGCGGTGGCGCTCGATCGCGTCGATCACCCTCTGGCGGGCCGGATCATCGCCACCGCTCAAGCCGTCGCTCGCGAGAATCCTGACGAATTCCACGCGAGGCTGAAAACTCTGCTGAGGAGCGATGAGGCGGCGGGCCTGGACGCGGCGTTGCAGATCCTTTCCGGTGACGCGAGCGCCCTCGCCGCGATCCACGACGCCCAGCCATGGCGGCTGATGTTCTGGCAGGACGCACGGAAACATCTGAGCTACCGCCGCTTCTTCGAGGTCACGGGGCTGGTCGGCGTTCGCGTCGAGGACGAGCCTGTCTTCGACGACGTGCATCGCCTGATCCTGGAACTGGTGCGTTCGGGAAAGGTCCAGGGCCTGCGCGTCGATCATGTCGATGGCCTTGCCGACCCGACGGGCTATCTCAGACGTCTGCGCGACGCGGTCGGGCCGAATATCACCATCCATGTCGAGAAGATCATCGAGGAAGGCGAGCACCTGCCAGACTGGCCGATCCAAGGCACGACCGGCTACGAGTTCATCGGTTCAATGGCCGATGTCTTTTCCAGACCTGAGAGAAAGGCGGCGCTCGATGCGGCGCTGGGCCGTATAAGAGGCAAGCCGGTCGATATCGAGGCGGAACGGCGGGCCGCCAAGCGCCGCATGGTCGAAGAGAATTTCGCAACCGAGATGAACGGGCTAGTGCGCCTCGCACACGCCGCGCTTACCGCCGCCGGCACACCGCGCGACGAGGGAGCGGTTCGGAGCGCGATCGCGGCGATCGCCACCGCCTTTCCCGTTTATCGCACCTATGGCAATGCCAACGGTCTTTCGGCCGAGGACCACGCCATCATCGAAGAAGCGGCCGCCAGGGCGCGACTGGGCAATCCCGACGGAGCGGTTGACCGCATCGCCTCTCTGCTTCTCGATCCGCCGAATGCGGCAGCGCGGGAGTTCCGCACGCGCTTCCAGCAACTCACCGGCCCGATCATGGCGAAAGCGGTCGAGGACACGCTTTTCTATCGCGCCAACGGGCTGATCGCGCTGAATGAGGTCGGCGGCGATCCGAGCCGCGCCGGCGCGCCGATCGCCGTGTTTCACGATGCGATGGCCGAGCGCCGCGCGCGCCAGCCCTACGGCCTTACGGCGACGAGCACGCATGATATGAAACGCGGCGAGGATGCGCGCGCGCGCCTCTACACGATGAGCGAAGCGCCCGATGCCTGGTCGGTGGCGGTCGAGCGCTGGCGCTCCATGCACCGCCAGATGATTGCGGGTTTGCCGGGTGGCCCCGCTCCCGAACCTGACACCGAATGGCTTCTCTATCAGGCGCTTGCAGGAGTCATGCCGGAGGATTTCGACACAAGCGACAAAGTGGCGCTGTCGACCCTTGCCGATCGCTATCTCGCCTATGTCGAAAAGGCGCTCCGGGAAGCCAAGCGTCGCACCGACTGGGTCGCCGTCGATCCGGCCTATGAGCGCGCGGTCATGGACTATGCCCGTCAGCTTCTGTCGCCCGGCAACCGTGCTTTCCTCGACGATTTTCAGGCGACGTTGAGGCCGTTCGCGCTGGCCGGGCGCATCAACAGTCTCGCGCAAACAATGCTGAAACTGACCGTTGCCGGCGTTCCCGACATCTATCAGGGCTCCGTAGCGGCCGATTTCAGCCTCGTCGATCCCGACAACCGGCGTGAGCCGGATTTGGCGGAACTGCAAAAGCTGCTGAACGAGGGAGCCGGAACCGCTCTTTCCAGCCTTGCCGCGCAGAAACTTCAATTGGTTTCGAGCTGCCTCAAACTGCGCCAGCGGTTGCCGAGACTTTTTGCGAAAGGCGATTACCAGCCGCTCGCCGTCTCCGGCCCGAGGGCGGAGAACATCGTCGCATTCGCCCGCCGAGCGGACGGCGCGGCCGCGCTCGTCGCCGTTCCGAGATTCGTCTTCGGCGCGCCTCTCCTTGCCAGCGGATCGATCGATCCCGATTGGTTCGCCGAGACGAGGATCAGCATCGATCAGCCCTTCGCTTTGCGTTCATGGAGCTGCGTTTTCACCGGCAAGCAATACGCTCCGGTGTCTGAATTGGCGGCATCTGAACTGTTCGCGGACGGTCCCGCCGCCCTGCTGCTTGCCGAATCCTGACGCTTCCCATCGTACCGATTTAACACAGGAACCTTCCGCAGGAGGCTTCGTTCTTAAGAGCAAGAGCTGGAGTCGGGATATGATCTTAAACGCTGCCTTGCATCACCCGCCAATCGCGGTCGTAACCACTTGGATCTTCGCGCAGCCAAGCGACAACCCGGCATGAACCCGCGCGTCAGGCAGACTAGCCCGGCCCCGCCCGCCAAGCGAAGCCTCGAAGCGCTCGCAGCCAATCGCATCGCCATCGAAGGGGTCGATCCGGAGATCGACGCCGGCCGTTTTCCCGCCAAGGCGGCGATCAATGCGCCCTTTATCGTCGAGGCGGACATTTTCGGCGACGGGCATGAAGTGATCGACGCCGCCCTCCTCTACCGCAAGGCGAACGCTGAGGAATGGACGGAAAGCCCGATGGCGTTCGTCGAGAACGACCGCTGGCAAGGCACGGTGAGCTTTCCGAACGTCGCGACCTATGAATACACGCTGATCGCCTGGCGCGACCTCTTCACCCATTGGCGTCAGGACACGATGAAGAAGGTCGCGGCCGGCCAGCAGGTGTCGCTCGAGATCGAGGAAGGCAAGCGCCTGGCGGAAGGCGCGCTTGCAAAAGGGACGCCGACGGCTGGTGACATAGCCGCGATCAATTCCATCCTCCAGCAATTCGAAGCCGCGGAAGAAGAAGAGCGGCTTTCCTTGCTGCTCGACGAGGCGCTTGCCGAGCGCGTGAAGCGCATTCAGCCGCGTATCAATCTGAGCCGCTACGAGCGCGTGCTGGAAGTGATCGTGGATCGGTCAAGGGCGGCATTCGGCGCCTGGTACGAGCTCTTTCCGCGCTCGCAGGCGCTGGGCCGGCATGGCACGTTCGACGACGTGATCGAACGGCTTCCCTATGTCCGTGATCTCGGCTTCGACGTGCTCTATTTCCCGCCCATCCATCCGATCGGCACGACCAACCGCAAGGGCCGCAACAACAGCCTCGCCCCCGCCCCCGATGATCCCGGCAGCCCCTATGCGATCGGTTCGGCCGAAGGCGGCCATGACGCCATCCTGCCGGAACTCGGCACGATCGAGGATTTCGACCGGCTGGTTGAGGCAGCCGCCGCGCAGGGGCTGGAGATCGCGCTTGACTTCGCCATCCAATGCTCGCCGGACCATCCCTGGATCAAGGAACATCCGGAATGGTTCGACTGGCGCCCGGACGGGTCGATCAAATTCGCGGAGAACCCGCCGAAGAAATATGAGGACATCGTCAACGTTCATTTCTACCGCGATGCGCTGCCCGCCCTCTGGCATGCGCTGCGCGACATCGTGCTTTTCTGGATCGGCCATGGCGTCAAGATTTTTCGCGTCGACAATCCCCACACCAAGCCTTTTCCCTTCTGGGAATGGATGATCGGCGAGGTCCGCGCCGCCCATCCCGACGTCATCTTCCTTGCCGAGGCCTTCACCCGTCCGAAGATCATGAAGCGGCTCGCCAAGCTCGGCTTCACCCAGTCCTATTCCTATTTCACCTGGCGCAACACCAAGGCCGAACTGCAGGACTATCTGACCGAACTGACCCAGGAAGAATGCAGGCATTATATGCGGCCGAACTTCTTCGCCAACACGCCCGACATCAATCCCTTCTTCCTGCAGGAAAGCGGCCGGCCGGGTTTCCGCACCCGCCTTGTGCTGGCGGCAACGCTCGCCGGCAATTACGGCATCTATAACGGCTTCGAGATTTGCGAGGCGGCGGCCATCCCCGGCAAGGAGGAATATCTCAACTCGGAGAAATACGAGATCCGCGCCTGGGACATGGACCGGCCGGGAAACATCAAGGACGATATCGCGCTCCTCAACCGCCTGAGACGCGAGCACCCGGCGTTCGGCGCCTTCACCTCCCTCACCTTCTACAATGCCTGGAACGACAACATGCTCTATTACGGCAAGAGCGATGCGGCAGCCTCGAGCTATCTCCTCTTCCATGTCTGCCTCGATCCGCACAATCCGCAGGAGGCTTCCTTCGAGGTGCCGCTGTGGGAATTCGATCTCCCCGACGACGCCTCGATCGAGGTGCAGGACCTGGTCCAGGGCAACCGTTTCACCTGGCATGGAAAGGTCCACACCTTGCGGCTGGACCCGCATGCGCGTCCCTATGCCATATGGCGGCTGTTCCCGCCGGGAGCGCCGCGAACATGAGGGCGCCCGGCCACCGCCGCGAGGGGCTGATCGATCGCAGCGTGCACGACTGGTACAAGGACGCGATCATCTACCAGCTGCATGTCAAGGCGTTCCAGGATTCGACCGATGACGGGATCGGCGATTTCGCCGGCCTGATGCGACGCCTCGATCACGTTCAGGAACTGGGCGTGACGGCAATCTGGCTGCTGCCGTTCTACCCCTCGCCGCTCCGCGACGACGGCTACGACATCGCGGATTATCGCGCCATTAATCCGTCCTACGGCACGATGCGCGATTTCAAGGCGTTCATCGCCGAAGCGCACCGGCGCGGCCTCAGGGTCATCACCGAACTCGTCATCAACCACACCTCCGACCAGCACCCATGGTTCCAGCGCGCGCGCCATTCGAAGCCGGGCTCGGCGGCGCGCAATTTCTATGTTTGGAGCGATACCGACCAGAAATTCCCGGAAACGCGCATCATCTTCATCGACACCGAGAAATCGAACTGGACCTGGGACCCGGTGGCAGGGGCCTATTTCTGGCATCGCTTCTATTCCCACCAGCCCGATTTGAATTTCGACAATCCGCGCGTCCTTCAGGAGGTCCTGAAGGTCATGCATATGTGGCTCGACATGGGCGTGGACGGGCTGAGGCTCGACGCCATTCCCTATCTCGTCGAGCGCGAGGGCACCAATAACGAGAATTTGCCCGAGACGCACGTCATCCTGAAGAAAATACGCGCCGAACTCGACCGGCACTATCCCGACCGCATGCTGCTCGCCGAAGCCAATCAATGGCCGGAGGACACGCGCCCCTATTTCGGCGAGGGCGACGAATGCCAGATGGGATTCCATTTCCCGCTGATGCCGCGCATGTACATGGCGGTCGCGCAGGAGGACCGCCACCCGATTACCGATATCATCCGGCAGACTCCGGACATACCAGAGGACTGCCAATGGGGCATCTTCCTCCGCAACCACGACGAGCTGACGCTCGAAATGGTGACGGACCAGGAGCGCGACTATCTCTGGCGCACCTACGCCGACGACGCCCGCGCCCGCATCAATCTCGGCATACGCCGCCGGTTGGCGCCGCTGATGCAGAACGATCGCCGCAAGATCGAGCTGATGAACTCGCTCCTGATGTCGCTGCCCGGTACGCCGATCCTCTATTACGGCGATGAGATCGGCATGGGTGACAATTACTATCTCGGCGACAGGGACGGCGTCCGAACGCCGATGCAATGGTCGTCGGACCGCAATGCGGGCTTCTCGCGCGCCGATCCGCAGAAGCTTTATTTGCCGGTCATCCTCGACCCGATCTACGGCTATCAGGTCATCAATGTCGAAGCGCAGAGCCGGGATTCTTCCTCACTGCTCAACTGGATGCGCCGGCTCGTCTCGGTGCGGAAGGAGCATCCCGCCTTCGGCCGCGGCTCGATGACGCTGCTTTACCCGCGCAACCGCAAGGTGCTCGCCTATGTACGCGAATATGAGCAGGACCGCATCCTCTGCGTGGTCAATCTCTCGCGCGCCGCGCAGGCGGTCGAACTCGATCTCGCCCGCTGGAAGGGAGCGGTGCCGATCGAACTGACCGGCCGCGCCGTCTTCCCGCCTGTCGGCGATCTTCCCTATCTGGTGACGCTGCCGGGCTATGGCTTCTTCTGGTTCCTGCTCGCAGACGAGGCCGAAGCGCCGCTCTGGCATCAGCCCATTCCAGAGATCCTGCCAGAATTCGTGACGCTCACGACGAGGGACGGGCGCATCGCCTCGGCGGTCTCGGGACGCGAAAAGCGTCTTCTGGAAGAGGAAGGGCTGCCGAAATTCCTGCCGCTGCAGCGCTGGTTTGCGGCAAAGGACCGGGCGATCCGCAAGGTCTCGCTCTCGCTCCTCGGCGAAATGGAGGAAGGGCGGCATGCGCTCGCCGCGATCACGGTCGATCTCGACGGCGGCAGTCATGATTATCTCCTGCCGCTCTCCGCGCTATGGGGCGAAGAGAATCTCGCCTATGGAGCGCCGAAGCTCTCCTTTACGCTGGCGAAGCTCAGGCGCGGGTCGCGCGTAGGCGCCCTGATCGACGGCGCTTACGATGCCGATTTTGCCAGGCGCCTGCTTGCGCAGATGCGCGAGGGCGTCCGGCTGGCGTCGGGAGAAGCCGAACTCGCCTTCCAGGGGAGCGACGGCCTCGGCCATTTCGCCGAAACCGAGGAGCCGCATCCGCTCGGCGTCGAGCAGAGCAATATGTCGATCGCCTTCGGCGTCGATCTCATTCTCAAGCTCTATCGGCGTCTGCGGGAAGGCACACAGCCGGACGTGGAGATGTCGAAATTCCTGACCGAAAAGGCCCGCTTCGCCAACACGCCGGCCTTTCTCGGCAGTGTCGAGTTTCGTCCGGCCGGAGCCGAAACGACGACGCTGGCCGCCGCCTTCTCTTTCGTCCCGAACCAGGGGGACGCCTGGGCCGTGATCGGCGACGCCCTGCAGCGCGACCTGCAGGATTTCGCGCTCAATCCCGCGTCCGATCGCCCGGAGACGGAAGCGCCGCCGCCCTTCGCCTATCCTCTGGCGCTCGGCGGCCTCCTCGGCCGGCGGACGGCCGAGTTGCACCGCGCGCTTTCCATTCCCACCGAGGAGCCTGCTTTTGCGGTGGAGCCCATCGCGGCCGCGGACTTGAAGAGTTGGAGCCGCGAGGCGCTCGAGGACGTCAAGCTCATGCTAGAGCGGCTCGAAAGGGTGCGCGACGGCCTTTCCGACGACAGCGCCCGTATGGCGGACGCGGTTCTGGCGGCCGGCGACCGGCTCGAGGAGAGCGTCAAGGGGCTCGCCGGGATGACGCCATCCGGCGGCAAGTCGCGCATCCATGGCGACTATCATCTCGGCCAGGTGCTGGTCGCGCAGGACGATCTGATGATCATAGATTTCGAGGGCGAGCCGAAACGCACGCTCGAACAAAGGCGCGGCAAATCTTCGCCGTTGAGGGATGTGGCGGGCATGTTGCGTTCGCTCGACTATGCCGCCGCCAGCGCACTTCGGCGCGCAGGTTCCGCATCAAAGCCAAGTGCTTCCGCGACGGCGCGCGTCGGCGCATGGCACGAGGAGACCAGCCGGGACTTTCTTGCCGCCTATGGCGAGCACATCCTCGGCACGGCCACCAATCCGAGCGATCCGGTGTTCGCCAGCGCACTCTTGCGCACCTTCCTGCTGCAGAAGGCCGCCTATGAAGTCACCTACGAGCTGGCGAACCGCCCCGCCTGGGTCGACATCCCGCTCGCCGGCGTTCTGCGCCTGCTCGAAGAGGAAAGGGCGTGTTGACCCCTTCCGGCAAATCCGCGGCTTATCCCGCCGACGTTCAGGCCATCGTCCGCGGCCGGCATGGCAATCCCTTCGTTGTACTTGGCATGCATGGCGGAGCGGGCGATCCGGTCTCGGTGAACGTCTTTGCGCCGCAGGCCGCGAGCGTCACTGTTCTGGACGAAAAAGGCGACGCGGCCTGGATGCTTGAACGCATCCATCCCGAGGGCTTCTTCTCCGGCACTCTCGCCGGCCGCACGGAGCGCTTCCCCTATCGTCTCGAAATGACGGCGGGAGACCGGAAATGGGTGGCGGATGACCCCTACCGCTTTGGCGCAATCCTCGGCGAACTCGACGAATATCTGTTCGCCGAGGGAAAGCATCGGCATCTCTACGAAAGGCTCGGCGCGCATCCGATGACGCTGGACGGCGTCGCTGGCGTCGCCTTCGCGGTGTGGGCGCCCAATGCGCGCCGCGTCAGCGTTGTCGGCGATTTCAATGCCTGGGACGGCAGGCGGCATCCCATGCGAAAGCGCCTTGGCTCCGGCATATGGGAGTTCTTCTTGCCCGGCCTGGAACGCGGCTTGATCTACAAATACGAGATCATCGGCGTCCATGGCGAAATCCTTCCGCTCAAGGCTGATCCGGTCTCCTTTGCGCAGGAGCGCGCGCCCGCCACCGCCTCCATCATCTGCGGCACGCCCCGCCACGAATGGAGCGACGAGGAATGGATGCGCGCGCGCGGCGCGGCCCTGTCGGCGCCGATCTCGATCTACGAGATGCATCTCGGAAGCTGGCGGCGCGGCGGAAATGGCGAAGCCCTCGACTACGATACGATCGCCGAACTGCTCGTTCCCTACATCGCCGAAATGGGGTTCACGCATGTCGAGCTTCTGCCGATCACAGAGCACCCGTTCAGCGGCTCATGGGGGTATCAGCCGATCGGCCTTTTCGCGCCGACCAGCCGTTTCGGCCCGCCGGAGGCATTCGTCCGTTTCGTCGACAAGCTGCACCGGTCCGGCATCGGCGTGATCATCGATTGGGTGCCGGCCCATTTCCCGACCGACGCGCACGGCCTCATCCGCTTCGACGGCACAGCGCTCTACGAGCATGAGGACCCGCGCCTCGGTTTCCATCACGACTGGAACACTCTGATCTACAATTTCGGACGCATCGAGGTCGCCAATTTCCTGCAGGCGAGCGCGCTGTTCTGGCTCGACCACTATCATATAGACGGGCTGAGGGTCGATGCGGTCGCCTCCATGCTTTATCTCGACTACAGCCGCAAGCCGGGCGAATGGATCCCGAACCGCTATGGCGGCAACGGCAATCTTGACGCGATCGCCTTCCTGCGCGACGCCAATATGCGCATCAGCGAGCTTTACCCCGCCGCTACCACCATCGCCGAGGAATCCACGGCCTGGCCGGGTGTGAGCCGACCGGTGGAGCAGGACGGGCTCGGCTTCGGCTACAAATGGAATATGGGCTGGATGCACGACACGCTCGACTATATGAGCCGCGATCCGGTCTATCGCAAATACCATCACGGGCAGATGACCTTCGGGCTGGTCTATGCCTATGCGGAGAATTTTGTTCTGCCCCTCTCGCATGACGAGGTGGTGCACGGCAAAGGCTCGCTGTTCGGCAAGATGCCGGGCGACCGCTGGCAGAAATTCGCCAATTTGCGCGCCTATTTCGGGTTCATGTGGACGCAGCCGGGCAAGAAGCTGCTTTTCATGGGCGGCGAGTTCGCCCAGGAACGCGAATGGAACCACGACCAGTCGCTCGACTGGCACCTGCTCGGCGACGCCGCGCATGCCGGCGTCCAGCGCGCCATCCGCGATCTCAACCGCCTCTACCGGACGCTGTCGGCGCTTCATGAGCTCGATTGCGATCCCGCCGGCTTCCAATGGCTCGATGCGGACGACGCCGGCAACAGCGTCTATAGCTACATTCGCAGGGGACGCGGCGAGGCGCGGCCGGCGGTCGTCGCCTGCAACATGACGCCGGTCGTCCGCCATGATTACCGTATCGGCGTGCCGCTCGCAGGCCAGTGGGAGGAAATCTTCAATAGCGATGCTGAGCGGTATGGCGGGTCGGGCGTCGTCAATGCCGGGCCGATGCGGTCGGAGGAGTTGGCCTGGCAGGGGCAGGCGGCCTCGCTCAGCCTGACGCTGCCTCCCCTGGCGACCATCATCCTTGCGCCAACAGGTTAGCTAGGAGGACGCGGGAGCGACCTGTCGCTTCACGCGCCGCTCGAGCAGAGCGGGGAGCGGAACGGGTCGAAACGCCCACGCATCCACCCCGACATCATATTGGCGGGTCAGCGGCTTCAGCTTGCCGTGTGAATGGCCGTGCAAATCGATCGATTTCTTGCCCATCTGGTTCCAGGTGCGGAAAGGATAGTGGCAGAGGATGAAGAGCCTGCCCTCGGCGCTCAGTTCCGCATAGTGCCGGACGCGAGCCCAGCCGTCAGCCGCGACCGTCTCATCCCCATCATTGTTGCCGATGATCAGATGCTTGCGCCCGTTGAGGCGCGACAAGAGAATCTCGACCGACGGCCGGCCGCCGCGAGCGAAATCGCCAAGATGCCAGATTTCATCGTCCGGGCCGACGCGTTCGTTCCAGAAGCCGATTAGCGCCTCGTCATGCTCCGCAAGCGAGGCGAACGGCCGCCGATCGAGGCGCAGGATTCGCGGGTCGTTGAAATGCGTGTCGCTCGTGAAGAAGAGCATGGCTTTCCGGATCAAGCTCTTCGATCATCTTCATATTGCCCGGCCCATTCCAACCGGTGCAGCCAATCCTCGCGCCGCCCGACCCACAATTCATAATCGGGGGAAAGGCAGCTTGGCGCGTTGTCGAGGCTGCCGATCATGATTTCGGCTTCGTCATTGCGGAACCAGCCTATCCGGCCGCCGCATCTCGGGCAGAAGCTGCGCTTGGCGAAGGTGCTCATTTCGCCGGCGACGTCCAAAGCTTCCACAGGCCAGACCGCAAACATGATGTAGGGCGCGCCGCTGGCCTTGCGGCAATCGAGGCAATGACAGAGCCCTACCCGAAGCGGCCTGCCTTTCAGGGCGAAGCGTACCGCTCCGCACAGACAGCCTCCGCGATATTCAATCTCCATTCGGTGATCCCTCGTTGCCGTACATACAGAGGGGGAACCCTCCGTGGAGGGACCGGTTCCACAGGGGCGGCGACCCGGAAACCGGCCTTCTTCGCCTGACTGGATTGGGACGGCTCGGCGGACCAGGGTCAGGACCGGGCGGATCAGGCGCCGGCGGGGTCGGCCCGGGAATGGGACGGGGCGGCACAGGGCCGACGGGTTTGGGACCTGATATCGACATCAGGCCGAGCCCTTTTGCGGAAGATCGGTTTCCTGCTTGACCTGCTCTTCGATCTCGTTACGCGCCTGCTCCCGGCTTTTTCGGCCAGCACCCGGTTCTCCGCGCCCGCTCCGCTGCAGTTCGTGGTCGATGACTTCCGGCGAACCTTCGGCCGGGTCCTGTTCGGGGTGTTTGTTCCTGTCGGACATGGCTTCACCTCCGCAGGCCCAACTGCGCCCCATGCCGGAGGTTCCGGCGAAGGACGCAACGATTCCGTCCTCTTGACGAATTCATATCTATTCGGTTATTGATCGAATCAATAGCTGACGAGTTATGAATAATGCCCGAGCCTCAGGATACTCTCTTCAGAACGCTTGCCGATCCAACACGACGCGCAATCTTCGAGCGGCTGTGCCGGAAGGGGGAGCAGACGGTCGTGGTGCTGACGGCGCAATCCGGCGTCTCGCAACCGGCGGTCTCGAAACATCTTGGCGTGCTGAAGCGGGCCGGCCTCGTGCAAGACCGCCATGAAGGGCGTCAGACACATTACAGCGCCAGGCCGGCCGCGCTTGCGCCGCTGATCGACTGGACGAGCCAGATGGGCGGTTTCTGGGAAAGCCGATTCGACGACCTCGAAAATCTCCTCGAGAGGATGGATCAATGAACGGAACATCGAGCGAAACGCGCACCGTCACCGTCGAGCGGGAGTTTCCGCATCCGCCGGAAAAGCTTTGGCGCGCCCTCACCCAGCCCCATCTGATCGAGGAATGGCTGATGAAGAACGACTTCAAGCCTGTCGTCGGACACAGTTTCAATCTTCGCGGCGAATGGGGCGGCGTGCTGGATTGCGAAGTGCTGACCGTCGAGCCCAACCGGACATTGTCCTATACGTGGAATTTCGCGCATGACGATCCCGCCTTCGATCTCAAAAGCATCGTGACCTTCACCCTTACCCAAACCAGCGGCGGGACGCATTTGCGCATGGAGCAATCGGGCTTCCGGCCGAACCAGAAGCAGGCCTATGGCGGAGCGAAGGTGGGCTGGCAGAAATTCCTTGCCGACCTTGAACAGGTCCTAGCGCGGGAAGAGTAGATCCGATCGAACAGATTGGCGATATTTCGCAGGAGGTCCCATTGAAATACTGGATTCGGCAATTCCATCGCTGGCTGTCCATCATTTTTACGGTGACGGTCGTCGCCAATTTCGCCACCATGGCGATTGGAAAACCGCCCGCATGGATCGTCTATTCGCCGCTTCTCCCGCTCTTTCTGCTCTTGTTCACCGGCCTTTACATGTTCGCGCTACCATATGCCGCCAGATGGCGAGGTGCGCGGCAGGCCGGTGAATAAGGAGGTCGGCGGAAGCGAACATGATCGAGAAAGCAGGAAGATATGAAGGAAGCTAATGCCGAGGAAAGCGCTGACGAAGAGTCACCCTCCCAGTTGATCGATGCGAAGATCAAGGATTTGGGCGGCTGGCGCGGCGAAACGCTTGCCCGGCTTCGCGCTCTCATCAAGGAAGCCGACCCCGAGGTGACCGAAGCGGTGAAATGGCGAAAGGCCTCGAACCCGCTCGGCGTGCCGGTCTGGGAACATGCGGGCATTATCTGCACAGGCGAAACCTACAAGGACAAGGTGAAGCTGACGTTCATGAACGGCGCCGCGCTCGACGATCCTTTCTGCCTCTTCAATTCCAGTCTCGACGGCAATCTACGGCGCGCCATCGACTTTCAGGAGGGCGGCCGGATCGACGAAAAAGCGTTCAAGGCGCTCATTCGCGCCGCCGTGGCGTTCAACGTTTCAAAGCGCGGCAAGCGGTAGCCGACAGTCAGGCCGGCTTCACTACTTTGGCGACCGAAGGCCCTTCCAGCCGGCCCGGCTTTGGAAAACCGCTGCCTAGCAACGGACGTACATAGTCGAGAAAGGCCGACGTGACGTCATTGCCCGCCGACGCGATAAATTCGTCGGCCATCACCTTTGTCTTGCCGGCGACTTTCGCGAGATCGACCAAGGCATATTCGGCCTTGTAGTCCCCTACCCTGCGGATGGCGACCGATGCGCTTTTTGCGCCGCCCGCCGCCTGGCGAACGGCGAATTCGCCGATCTCGCGCGCTTCGCGCTGGTCCACATCCGAAACACAGCCGAAGAAAGAACGCTGAAGGTAGCCGAAGGTGTCGCCGCGCACGCGGCTGATGCCGAGCTTCGCCTTCACCTCGCCCGAAAGAAGATCCGCCAAGGCGCCGGTGCCGGAAAGCTGGACATTGCCATGCGCGTCCTTCTCCGCTTTCCCCGCCAGCTTGACCGTCAGCGGCGTGCCGTCGGCGTCATGGATGCCTTCGGAAACGGCGACGACGCAGCGGCCATGGCGCTCCTGCATCGATTTCACGTCGGCGAGAAACTTTTCCGTCTCGAAGACGCGTTCGGGCAGATAAATCAGGTGCGGGCCATCCCCTTCCCGCGTCCGCGCGGCGGCGGAAGCGGCGGTGAGGAAGCCGGCATGCCGGCCCATGACGACGGCGATGTAGACGCCGGGCAGCGAGCGGTTGTCGAGATCGGCGCCCATGAAGGCCTGGGCGACGAAGCGCGCCGCCGAGGGATAGCCCGGCGCATGGTCACTTTCCATCAGATCGTTGTCGATCGTTTTCGGCACATGGATGCAGCAAAGGCCATAGCCCTCCTTCGCCGCCTCCTCGCTGACGATGCGCATCGTGTCGGAGGTGTCGTTGCCGCCGATATAGAGGAAGGCGGTGACGCCATGCGCCTTGAGAGCGGCGAGGACGCGGCGGCAATAGGCAAGGTCCGGCTTGTCGCGCGTCGAGCCGAGCGCCGAGGAAGGCGTTGCCGCGACAGCTTCGAGATTGCTCTCGCTTTCCCGCGTGAGATCGATGAAATCCTCGTTGACGATGCCGCGCACGCCATGCCGCGCGCCATAAACCGCCTCGATCGCGGGAAAGCCGCGCGCCGCAAGCACCGCGCCGACCAGCGACTGGTTGATGACGGCGGTCGGTCCGCCCCCTTGGGCTATGACGAGCTTTCCCGTTTGCATCTGCTTTATGCCTCCTGAACAATCACGTAAGCCTATAGAACCGCTCCGCCGTGCCGCCAAAAACCTGCTCAAGGGCGGGGCCGGCGCCGGCGACGTTTTCGGCCATCCGCCGCCAGATATCATAAGAGCCGGCGAGTTCCAGAACCGGCCAGTCCGATCCCCACATGACGCGTTCGGGGCCGAAGGCGGAAAGAACATGGGCGGCATAGGGCTGCAAATCTTCCTCCGTCCAGCCGCTCGCCGCCTCGGTCGCAAGGCCCGAGAGCTTGCAAAAAACAGGCGTCCGCTCGGCGAGCCTTGCCATGCCGGCGGCCCAATCGTCAAAGCGTTTCTCGCGGATCACCGGCTTCATACAATGATCGATGACGATGCGCATTTTCGGATAGCGGTCGAAAAGGCGCTGGAAATTATCGATATGAAGCGGAAAGCCGAGCGCGTCGAAGGTCAAATCGAGATCGACGATCGCGTCATAGCCCCATTGCACGTCCGGCCTGTGCATCCAGTCGGGATCGGCGATGTCCTGGATCATCGGGCGCACGCCGGCGAATTTAGGATGCTTTGCAAAGCGTTCGAGGTGGCGGCGATCCTCGGCCTTCTCGAAATCGACCCAGCCCACCACCTTGCCGATGAAGGAGGTGGCATCGGCAAGGCCCAGCATATATTCGGTCTCGAAGACAGTCGGGGCGGCCTGAACCAGAACCGTACGGTCGATGTTCCAGCGCTTCAGATGCGCCTCGATGTCGGCCGGCAGGATATCGCGGCGGATCGGCGCGACCGCCTCGTTAGCCTCCATCCAATCATAATCGCCGCGAGCGATCCGCCAGAAATGCTGATGGGCATCGACGCGCATTATGGTTTCCCTCCGATGACCGCCACGCCTGTCCCCTCCCCACAAGGGGAGGGAGACGCTTGCACCATTGTTTCAGCCGAAATCGCCAGGATTGGACGCTCTGCAGGGACGCCGCGCCGTTCCCCTCCCCCTTGTGGGGAGGGGTTAGGGGTGGGGGTCTTTTCAAACGCATCGCCTCCCGCCTATGCCGGGACAGGCGCTTCGGGCCGCATCAGGCCGGCCTCCTTCAGATCGCGCCAGAGCGCCGGCGGAATTGTCACGGACAAGGTCTCCATGTTGAGCGCCACCTGTCCGGGCGAGGTTGCGCCGGGAATGACCGACACGATCGCCGGATGGACGAGCGGAAAGCGCAGCGCCGCCTGGACGAGCTTGACGCTATGGCGCTCGCAAAGCGCCTCGATCCTGGCGACACGATCGAGAATGTGTTGCGGAGCGGGCTCGTAATTGTAGAAGGCCCCCTCCTTCGGACCGGAAGCCAATATGCCGGAATTGTACGCCCCGCCGAGGACGATGCCGATGCCGCGCCTTTCGCAAAGCGGCAGGAAGCTTTTCAGCGATTCCTGCTCCAGAAGCGTATAGCGCCCGGCCAGCAGGAAGACGTCAAAATCGCCCGCTTCGGCGAGACGCTGGCAGATTTCCCATTCGTTGACGCCCGCGCCGATCGCCTTGACGACGCCCTCGTCACGCAACTTGACCATGGCGCGGTAGCCGCCTTCCATCAATTCCTCGAAACGGGCGTCCACCGCTTCTTTTGTGATATGGTTGGAGAAATCCAGATCGTGCGCGAAGATGATGTCGACGCGATCGACGCCCAGCCTTTCCAGCGAATCCTCCAGCGATCGCATGACGCCGTCATAGCCGTAATCATAGACTTCCCGGCGCGACGGCGTATCGAAGAACTTGCCGATGCCGGTGCGCTCGCTCGGCGGCGAAACCTTCAGCAATCTCCCGACTTTCGTCGAAAGCACATAGGAATCGCGCGGCTTGCCGCGAAGGAAATGGTTGAGCCGCGTTTCGGCAAGGCCGAGCCCATAGAGAGGGGCCGTGTCGAAATAGCGGATGCCCGCCTTCCAGGCAGCGTCCAGCGTATCCTGCGCCTGCTTCTCGGGAACCGCGGCATAGAGATTGCCGAGCGGTGCGGTGCCGCAGCCAAGCTCGGTGAAGGACAGCGATGCGCCCGACGGGGCCTCGAACCGCCTTGTTTCCATTTTTCTTCCCCTCAACTCCACGACCTACCGAATGGACGCGCACGGTATTATCTTAGTATACCGATCGCAACAGATGTTGCCCAAGGACAAGCCTTCCCCATGCCAGTCTCGACCCAAGCCCCCCAAACCCTTCGCCTTGCCAGCGACGACAATGTCATCGTCGCGGCGGCCCCCATCGCCGCAGGCGCTGAAATAAGCGGCGGCGTTGTCGCCAAAGCGCGCATTCCCTTCGGTCACAAAGTGGCCACGCAAAACATCGCTGAAGGGCAGCCGATCCGGAAATTCGGCCAGATCATCGGCTTCGCCAAGGGGCCGATCGCGGCCGGCGACTGGGTGCACGAGCACAATGTCTTCATGCACGATTTCGAGCGCGATTATCGTTTCGCCGAAGAGGCGCGGCCGCAAAATATCCTGCCGGTCGAGGAGCAGGCGACGTTTCAGGGCTTCCGTCGCAAGAACGGCAAGGTCGGCACGCGCAACTATATCGGCATCCTGACCAGCGTGAACTGTTCGGCTTCCGCCGCGCGCTTCATCGCGCAGGCGGTCGAACAATCCGGCGTGCTCGACCAGTTCCCGAATGTCGATGGCGTTGTCGCCTTCACCCATGGTACGGGCTGCGGCATGGCCGCGTCGGGCGAAGGCTTCGACCTCCTGAAGCGCACTGAATGGGGCTATGCGGCCAATCCCAATCTCGGCGGCGTGCTCCTCGTTGGCCTCGGCTGCGAGGTTTTCCAGATCGGCCGCTTCAAGCAGCTTTACGGGCTGGAGGAGAGCGAAACCTTCCGCACCTATACCATCCAGGATACCGGCGGTACGCGCCGGGCGGTGGAACGCGGCGTCGAGGCGATCAAGGAGATGTTGACAGCTGTCAACTCGGTGGAGCGCGAGACGATCCCCGCTTCCGAAATCATGCTGGCTTTGCAATGCGGCGGTTCCGACGGCTATTCCGGCATCACCGCCAATCCGGCGCTCGGCATCGCGGCGGACATACTGGTCAGGAACGGGGGCACGGCCATCCTCTCGGAAACGCCGGAAATCTATGGCGCCGAGCATCTGCTGACGCGCCGCGCGAAAAACCGAGAGGTCGGCGAGAAACTGATCGAGCGCATCCATTGGTGGGAGGACTATACCGCCAAGCTCGGCGGCGAGATGAACAACAATCCTTCCCCCGGCAACAAGGCGGGCGGCTTGACGACCATTCTGGAAAAATCGCTCGGCGCAGCGGCCAAGGGCGGCTCGACGCCGCTCAACGCCGTCTATAAATATGCCGAGCCTGTGACGGAAAAGGGCTTCGTCTTCATGGACACGCCGGGCTTCGATCCGGTCTCCGCGACGGGGCAGGTCGCCGGCGGCGCCAACGTGCTCTGCTTCACCACCGGCCGCGGTTCCGCCTATGGCTGCAAGCCGACGCCGTCGATCAAGCTTGCCACCAACACGCCGATGTATGAGCGGATGCAGGAGGACATGGACATCAATTGCGGCGATATCCTCGAAGGCGTCACGCTGGAAGAAAAGGGGCAGGAAATCTTCAAGGAGATCCTGGCGGTAGCGTCGGGCAAGCGCACCAAATCCGAAAAGCTCGGCTATGGCGATAATGAATTCGTGCCGTGGCAGATCGGCGCGGTGATGTGAGCGCGGAAGGCGCGGCAGATGGCGGAGAATCAAAGGCGAATCTGGTGGGGCGATTTCCGCGCGACGGAATTCGAGTCGCGCGATCCCGACGCCGTGATCGCCGTATTGCCGGTCGCGGCGATCGAGCAGCATGGCCCGCATCTGCCGCTCTCGACCGATACCGCGATCATGCAGGGGATGCTCGATACGGTCATTCCGCTCATCCCCGCGGATATGGATGTCCGCATCCTGCCGGTCCAGGCCGTAGGCAAGTCGAACGAGCATCTTTATGCGCCGGGCACTCTTACGCTCCCGCCCTCCCCCCTGATCGAGGCGTGGACGGAACTCGGCGCATCGGTCGCGCGGGCCGGCATTCGCAAGATCGTCATCGTCACCTCCCATGGCGGCAATGAGGAGATCATGGGCATCGTCACGCGCGAGTTGCGCGTGCGCTTCGAGATGCTGGCGGTCAAGACAAGCTGGGAGCGCTTCGGCTGGCCGGAGGGCCTCTATCTGCCGCGCGAACAACGTCAGGGCATCCATGGCGGTGACGTCGAGACATCGCTGATGCTGCATTTCCGGCCTGATCTCGTCGATATGGCGAAGGCGCAGAACTTCGTTTCACGCGTCGGGGAAGCGGAAGAGACGTTCGAGTTGCTGAGGCAAACCGGAAAGCATGCCTTCTCCTGGATCGCGACCGATCTCAATCCGCATGGCGTCGTCGGCAATGCGGCGATCGCAACCGCCGAAAAGGGTAAGGCGACGGCTGAGCATCAGGCGTCGGACTTCGTCCAGTTGCTGCGGGATGTTCGGAAGGCCAAGCTGTCGGATTGGCTGTCCTGACCATACCATCGATGGTTGGGCGCGTCCTTCGACAAGCTCAGGATGAGGACCGCTGGCGTTCGACCTCCTTATGCTGAGATGATTTGAAGCTCACGACAAAGCAAGCAGAACGAAGCCTAAGTGCGCCCGACTCCCTCATCCTGAGCTTGTCGAAGGACGCACTGCAATAATGAAGGGGTGGTGTCACCCCCGCACCCTGCCCTTCGCCGCGTTTGCCCAGGCTTTCTGGATTATGCGGCCGTCTTTCTCCGCCGGAAGGCGTGCGCGCGTGCCTTCCTTCAACCTTTGCCGTTCCGCCTCCGGCATTGCCGCGATCCTGTCTCCGAGGGAGCCGGCGCCGAGCGTCGTTCGCCAATAGTCCTCGAAATCAGCGAAGGTCCGCTCGACGGCGATCGGGCGCGCCTCCACGGCTTCGAGCCCGCAGCGTCTCCAAAGCGCCTCCAGCGCATCGAGCGCCGACACATCCGCGCTCGGCGGCAGGACCGGTGTTTTGCCCATGGCCCTCAGTTCGGCGATGATCGGATCGATCGGGAAGCCGCCGTTTGGAATATCCCAGACATAGGCCGCGACCGTTCCACCCGGCCTGACCACACGCATCATCTCCGCCACGCCTTTTTCCGGGTCCGGCACGAAGAAGAGGACCAGCGCCATCACGGCGGCGTCGAAACGATTGTCCTCGAACGGGAGGCTCATCGCGTCTCCAAGCAGGAATTTTGCCTTGTTCGCTGCGGGACGTTCTCTCGCGAACGCCAGTTGGCTATCCGAAGGATCGACGCCCTGGATTTCCGACGGCGCGCAGCGATCGACCACCAATTGCGTGAAGGCGCCGGTGCCGCAGCCGATATCGATCCATGCAAGGTCCTGCGGCAGCGCCAGCCAGTCCAGGAAGATTTCGCCGACAGAGCGGGTCCAGACGCCCATCATCCGCTCATAAGCCGCGCCGTTCTGAAAACGAATCGGTTCTTCGGGCATCAAGATGCTTCCATTCGCTACTGAGGGAGGCGCTGAATTTCCCCCTCACCCTACCCTCTCCCCGCGAGCGGGGCGAGGGAAATCGCGGCAGCGCAGCAGCGCTCTTCTCCCCGCGTGCGGTAGGGCAATCGCATATGACTTGCCAGCATACCCCACCCGCCTCGCGGAGCCTGTCCTCGGGTCGGCCATAGGCCGAACCCGGGGGCTCGGCACCCTCCCTTTCAGGGGAGGGAAATACACCGCCGTTGCGGCTTTCCTCCACCTGTAAGGGGGAGGTGGCCCGAAGGGCCGGAGGGGGTGAAAATTGCCATATGCGATTGCCCTGCCCCACGCGGGGAGAAGATGCCGGCAGGCAGATGAGGGGCGACTTGGGCACGGTCTCAAGGGGCAAGTACGAAACAGTCCTTACCGCCCGCGGAACTCCTGCGGCTCCGCGAAAACGTAGAGTGATAGCGTGTCGGCGATCAGCGCCGGCTTTTCCTCGTCCTCAATCTCGATCACCTGCTCGATCTTCACCAGAAAACGGTCGGGCGCTTTCTGCTGCACATCGAGCAGCTTCGAGTGCATCCTGACGCGCGAGCCCGATTTGACCGGGGTCAGGAAGCGGAGCCTGTCCAGCCCATAATTGATGACGACTTTCACGCCTTCCGGCAGCGTCGCGATATCGTCGCTCAGGACCGGGATCAGGGCGAGCGTCAGGAAGCCGTGCGCAACAGGTCCGCCGAAAGGGCTCTCGCGAGACGCCCTTTCGACGTCGACATGGATCCATTGCCTGTCGCCGGTGCTTGTCGCGAAGCCTTCTATCATGCCCTGATCGACGGTCATCCAGTTCGAAACGCCGATTTCGGCGCCGATTTCCCCGGCCAGGTCGGAAATCGAATAGCCCCGCCTTGTCCTCAGTTCACCCTTTTCCTGCATTGCCATTTGTCGTCCCGTTCATTGCCCGCAGGACTTCCTCGCGCAGTTCGCGCCTCAGAACCTTTCCTATGTTCGTGTGAGGAAGTTCGTCGCGGAATTCGATGATGCGGGGACGCTTATAGCCGGTCAGTCTCTCGGCGCAAAATTTCATCAGCGCCTCCTTCGTCAGCGCGCCATCCCTGCGCACGACGAAAAGCATGACGGCCTCGCCGGAATTCTCGTCCGGCACGCCGATCACCGCCGCCTCCATGACGCCCGGATGGCCGACGGCGACGTCCTCGATCTCGTTCGGATAGACGTTGAAGCCCGAGACGAGGATCATGTCCTTCTTGCGGTCAACGATTCGGACAAAGCCCTTTTCGTCCATCACGCCGATATCGCCGGACTTGAAATAGCCGTCCGGCGTCATCGCAGCCGCCGTCTCGTCCGGCCTCTGCCAATAGCCGGCCATAATCTGCGGCCCCTTCAGCGCGATTTCGCCGGGCTCGCCGGCCGGGACCTCCCTGCCCTCCTCGTCGACGATACGGATATCCACGTTGGGCAGCGGCAGGCCGATCGTGCCGCTGAAGGCGTCCGTATCGGTCGGGTTGCAGGTGATGCCGGAAGAGGTTTCCGAGAGGCCGTAGCCCTCCATGATGGGGCAGCCGGTCACGGCGAGCCATTTCTTCGCCACCGCCTCCTGCACCGCCATGCCGCCGCCGACGCAAATCCTGAGTTGCGAGAAATCGAGTTTTGCAAAATCGGGATTGTTGGCGAGCGCGTTAAAGAGCGTGTTGACGCCGGGAAAGGCATGGAACCTGTATTTTCCGAGCTCCTTGATCAGCCCCTTGATGTCGCGCGGGTTGGGGATCAGCACGTTGACGCCGCCGGTGCGCATGGCCAGCAGCGCGCAGCTGATCAGCGCATAGACATGGTAGAGCGGCAGCGCGCAGATGAAGGTCAGTTGCCCCTCGATGGGCCGCCTCTCGATGCCGGGCTTCATCCATGCTTCCGAGGAGAGAAGATTGGCGATGATCGTGCGGTGGAGCAGGATCGCGCCCTTCGATATGCCGGTCGTTCCGCCTGTATATTGCAGGACGGCGATGTCGTCGGGCTTGATGTCCGACTTGACCAGTTTCCGCTTCCGGCCCTCCTCAAGCGCGCGGCGGAATGGCGCGGCGTTGGGCAGCGACCATTTCGGCACCGCCTTCTTGACGCGCCTGAGCACGAAATCGACCACGGCCCCTTTCGGGAAGCCGAGAAGGTCGCCGACGCTGGTCACGACGATATGGCGAACGGGCGTCTCACGCAAGATTTGTTCGAGCGTGTGGGCGAAATTCTCCAGGATGACGATCGCCTTGGCGCCGGAATCGTTCAGCTGGTGCGCCAGTTCGCGCGGCGTATAGAGCGGGTTGACATTGACGACGACGAAGCCGGCGCGGAGGATGCCTGCGAGCGCGACCGGATATTGCAGCACGTTCGGCATCATGATGGCGACGCGATCGCCGCGCTCCAGGCCGAGGCTCTGGAGATAGGCGCCAAACGCCTCCGACATCAGGTCGATCTGCCGGTATGTCAGCGCCTTGTCCATCAGGATATAGGCCTTGTCCCCGGCATAGCGGGAGAAGCTTTCCTCCAGCAGCGCGACAACGGACGGATATTGCGCGGGATCGATTTCGGCGGGAACGCCCGGCGGATAGGACCGCAGCCAAACTCGGTTCACGATTTCCTCCCCCGCTTCCTGACGAAACGAGAGTATCCGAGCCGTTTGCGGACCGGAAGCCCTCGTTCTGTCTCTCACGCTCCAACAAGGAACCGCTCGATACAATAGAGCAGGAGCCCGGCAATGCCGCCGATGATCATGCCGTTGAAGCGGATATATTGCAGATCCCGGCCCACATTGATCTCGATGATGCGGACAAGCTCCTTCAAATCCCAGCCCTTGACCTGGTCGGCGATGAAGGTCGAGACGCCGCTCTTCTGGTTCTCGATGAAGGACGAAAAGGCGACGACGAAGCCGATATTCATGTCGGCGCGAATATCCTCGTCATCAGCAAGGCGCCTGCCGATTTCGGCAAGCATGGCGGCGAGTTGTTTGCGGATCGAGGACTGGGGCGAGTTCGTGTCCTCTTCGATGAAGTCGCGAAAATTCTGCCAGATGCCGGCGCCGATCGCCTGCAATTCCGGCCTCTCGAGGAATTCCCGCTTCAATTCCTCCGCGCGCGCGGCATATTCGGGCGAATTGCGCAGATCATCGATCAGCTTGACGACGAATTGATCGAATTCGAGCCTCAGCGGATGGTCGGCATCGGCCTTCACCTCCTCGAAGAGGGAAGCGGCGGAAGCGACGATGCGCTTCAGGAGATAGGCGTCGCCGCGGAAGAAATTGAACAGCGTCGGCAGTTCCTCCCTGATCTTGGCGCGCAGCGAAGCGAGCGTCGCCTCGTCGTTCAGCATGGCCGAGAGCGCGTCGATGATGCCGTCGAGCAGCTTCTGGTGCCGGCGCTCCTGCGCGAGGCTGGTCAACAGGCCGGCGGCCAGCGACGTGACCGGTATGTCGCGCAGACGCTCGACAAGGCGGCGGTTCATGAAATCGCGCAGGCCCGTCTCCTCGACGGCGGCAAGCATCTGGGGCGAGAGCCTGACGATGAAGCGGGCAAGGTCGTCCGACCGCTTCTGTTCGGAAAGCCAGTCCGCCACCATCGCGGCGAAATCGACCTCTCTCAGTTTGCGCCGCACGGTTTCCGGCGCCAGGAAATTCGTCTCGATGAAGCGGCCGAGATTGTCGGCGATGCGGGATCTATTTTCCGGGATGATGGCGGTGTGCGGTATCGGCAGGCCGAGCGGTCGCCGAAAAAGCGCCGTGACCGCATACCAGTCGGCGAGACCGCCGACGGTGGCGGCTTCCGCGAAGGCCGCGACGAAGCCGAGAAACGGATGGTGCGGCTCAAGCCATTTCGCAACAAGGAAAAGCAGGAAGCAGAAGGCGAGCGCCGCCGTCGCAACAGTCCTTGTGCGGCGGAGTGCGGTGCGCTTCCACTCCTCCTCGTCCAATCTGAAGCGCTGCGGCGCCTCGGCAGAATCCGGCATCCGATATCCGCTCGTTAAGGAATCAGCTCGTTTCGGTATCATATAGGGGCTGACGCCCGCTCAGCGCGACGTGTCCCCACCCTCACCGCTTTCGGGATGCCAGCGCCGCCGGGCGGAACGCGCGAGATCGGCGAGAACGGCAAAAAGTTCCACGCCGCCGGCTTCGCTTTGCCGGCGAGCCTCTGAAATATCGATTACGCCGACCGTCTCGTAATGCTGGAAGGAGAGCTTGGCCTTGAATTTGCGCGCCAGCGCTTTCATTGCCTCATTGCCGGAATGGGTAGTGACGCTGAGCCTCGTATAGCCGAGATGACGGGCAAGGGCGACCAGATGGGCGAAGAGTAGGCTCCCGATGCCCTTGTGCTGGAAATTCTTTTC
>Ga0187809_10000314_pt1 | contig 28210 bp, 32 predicted proteins | sample NC_wetland_sal_i_8_FD_132415 | JGI IMG/M metagenome (GOLD analysis project Ga0187809, IMG submission 132415) | Wetland sediment microbial communities from Neuse River Estuary, North Carolina, USA - ASW_4 | ecosystem: Environmental > Aquatic > Freshwater > Wetlands > Sediment | place: USA: North...
AATGTCGCTGCCCAGTTGGCGTTGCCTGAAAAACCAGTTCTGCTGATTGACCTCGATCCACAAGGCAATAGTACGAGCGGACTGGGCTTACCTAAGAATGAGCTAACGGCCAGTACCTATGAAGTGTTGCGCAAAGATGTACCGTTGGCCGACGCTATACACGAGACACGGATACCCGGGCTATTTGTGCTGCCGACAAACACTAACCTAACAGGGATTGAGATTGAACTAGTGGACCAGGAGCGCCGTGAGTTCAGACTGAAGCAAGTGTTGGCGCCGGCAAGCTACGAATATATCATTATTGATTGCCCGCCATCGCTTGGACTGCTCACCGTCAATGCACTGACTGCCGCACAGTCAGTACTTATTCCGGTCCAGGCCGAGTATTATGCGCTTGAAGGTCTAGGGCAATTACTTCAAACAATTCAGCGTGTGCGCCAAGGGCTGAATCCTTCACTCGAACTGCTGGGTGTAGCGATTACGATGTACGACAAGCGTACCAGTTTGTCCGAGCAAGTGCTACAAGAGATTAAGAACTACTTTGGCGACAAGCTTTTCAAGGCGGTAATTCCGCGAAATGTGCGTTTGGCTGAAGCGCCGAGTTTCGGCAAGACTATTTTCGAGCATGATCGGTGGAGCAAGGGCGCACGAGCGTATAAACAGTTGGCTAAGGAGGTAGCGAAACGTGCCGAAGGGTAAGAAGCTTACGGGACTAGGGCGAGGGTTTGAATCGCTTTTGCCACAGGATTTCGACGACAGCTTACTACTAGCTGCAACGGATAAGATCGAGAAAATTCCAGTAGGTAAGCTGAGGCCTAATAAGTATCAGCCGCGACAGGAATTTGAGGCGGAAGGAATCAGGCAACTGGCGGCTTCCATTAAACAGTACGGCATTTTGCAACCGCTAGTCGTCGCCAATGTTGATGACGGCTATATGATTATTGCTGGTGAGCGTCGTTGGCGAGCAGCTCAGGTTGCTGGGCTAGCAAGCGTGCCGGCAATCGTACGTACTACCAGGGAGTTGGAGCAGCTGGAGATTGCACTCATTGAAAATGTGCAACGCATCGATCTTTCACCGTTGGAACAAGCAGCATCCATAGAGTACCTGCACCAGCAGTTCGGCGTAAGCTATGCGGCTATTGGCGAGCGACTCGGGAAGGCCGCTACGACTGTTAATAATATTGTGCGACTCTTACAATTGCCCGAACGCGCGAAGACTGCACTGCGTTCGTCGGATATTGTCGAAGGTCATGCACGTGCTATTTTGGCGCTCAAGGATTGGCCGGAAAAACAAGAAGTGCTCCTCAATAATATTCTATCGCATGGCTGGACAGTCCGGCAGGCAGAGCAGTTCGTTGTTTCAGTTAAAGACGGCTTCCGTGCGGCGAAAGCTACGCAAGAACGTATGCGCACTGAGACCCCAGCTACTAAAAAGCTCAGCAGACGCATTGGCGCGCCAGTCCACATTCGCCGTACTGCAAAGGGTGGAAAATTGGAGATCGGATTTAAGTCTGACGACCAGCTTGAAGAAATTCTAAAAAGTCTGAGCAGTAAGCAATAATTAAGCCCCGGGTCTCTTAGATACAAGTGAAGTAGCGCACCCGTCAAAGAGAGCGGTACGTCAATTCTTTGGCGCCATGCGATATTTAGAGTAGTGTCCCCTCTAAAATAGTTTGACTTCATTCAAGGGCAAGACACGTATAACTAGCTTGCCAACAATATTGTTAACATTCACGGGACCAAAGATACGTGAATCGAGTGAATCCGGCCGGTTGTCGCCGCAAACGAATATTTGGCCTTTTCCCAGCGCGATATCGATATTGCCGGAAGTTGTCGGAATCACTTTCCCGTACGGGAGGGTTTTGTCTGGTTCGAAGCCTTTCGGATGAGTCTTATTATAGATAGTCACTACGCCATTCTTGACGACGACGCGCTCGCCCGGCAGGCCGATAACTCGCTTAATGAGCTGTTTGTCCGTTCCCTGTACGGAACCCCCAAGGTTTGGTTCGTTGAATATAACGATATCGCCACGGTTCGGTATGTAGGGATGACCAGTGATGCGGGCCCACGTGCGCGAAACCTTCCATACCACCAGATGGTCGCCGTTCTGCAGGGTTGTTTGCATGCTAGGCCCGTCGACTTGGTATGATTGGAAGACGAACGAAATAAGTCCCCATGCTAGGATGAGCGCGGCAACCAGTACGGCTACAACCGATAATGTATCCCGCAGGCCTTGTCGGCGAAGCGTGTCTGACGTATGTCCTGTTGTTTGCGATTCCGGTGCTGGCGATTGGTGTGTTTTCGTCTCGGATTCTTCGTTCGAATTCATTCAATTTCTAACTATAGCGTACTTTTTACATCCGGGCTAATTAAAAGTTATAGGATTGCTTCCAGCCTCCCTGTAGCATATAGGCATAATCGAAAGATCGCAAACGAGGTCCCAATTATTTGTTATACTTGAATTTGTAATGAGGCCGCTTGTAAAGAAGATAAAACCCGCGAATGGTTTTTCATATGTCCTACATCTGACCTTATTGGTATTGCTACCGTTCGCGTTGTTTGTTTTGGTCAGGGTTTATTTTATCCAGCTGGCATTCATACTAATTTTGTTAAGTAAGTGGCGTATGTTTGCAGTGCGACCACGATTTTGGGCAGCCAACATCCGAGCCAACTCGGTCGATATGATCGTCGGTTTCTCGGCCCTAACCCTCATGCTCCAGACAGACAGTGCATTATGGCAGGCTGTCTGGGCAGTTGCATATGCGGCATGGCTTATAGCAATTAAGCCACGGTCGTCATTATTCATGACTGCAATACAAGCGGCCATTGGATTTCTGGTGGGGCTGAGTGCTCTATATATTTCATGGTCAGATGGTCCGTTGATAGGTCTCGTATTTTTAACCGGGCTTGTCTGCTATTTGGTGGCACGCCATTTCTTCGATAGTTTTGAGGAGCCATACGCCAAAATGCTTGCGTACTTGTGGGGTTATTTCGGGGCGGCGCTTACGTGGGTGCTCGGGCACTGGTTGCTATTCTATGGAGATATCGCGCAGCCAACGGTGCTGCTTGTTGTAGTCGGCTACGGCTTGGCGGCGCTGTATTATCTTGATCATTTCGATAAGTTGTCGGCGACGATTCGTAAACAGCTCCTGTTCATTATGGTGGCGACCGTGGTCATTCTACTGTCGTTGTCGAACTGGGGGAATAAAGTCGTTTAATGTTCAAGCAATAGGAGGGCAACACAAAATGGAAGCAGATAAAACTAGTCCCCACGAGTCTGAAACTGATAAAACTCAGGAGCCAAAAATACCCCCCTTGTTGGTGGTGCCCCGACCTCGGCTTTCTTCACCGAAAGCTGTCATGCCAAAAATTGATCTTGTACATCATAAAATTGCATCTTTGGGTGTGGTATTTTTGCTCATTATTAGTATGGCAACGGGCTTTCTTGGTGGTTGGATCGGCGCAAACAGTAAGCTCAACGCTAACTTGGACTCTACCTCCACTACTACGCAAAAGGAGGTTGTCTCAAGCCAGGATCAACTCATTAGCAACATTGCTAAGACGGTCAGCCAAAGTGTCGTATCGGTGAATGTTACCAGTCAGGCAACTTCATCTTCGAGCGGCTTATTTGGTTTCAATTTTCCGCAACAGACACAGCAGCAACAAAGTGCCGGCACGGGTATTATTCTTTCGTCGAGCGGCTTAATTGTTACTAACCGTCACGTAGTGCCGGCGGGGACGACTAATGTAAGCGTTACGCTGTCTGATGGGACGCAATTGAATGACGTACAGGTAGTGGGGCGCACTAGCCAGAGCGATAGCCTGGATATTGCTTTTCTGAAGATTAACAACACCAAAGGCCATAAGCTAGTGCCCGTCCAGCTCGGTGATTCCAGCAAGATGAAGATCGGAGATAGTGTCGTGGCTATTGGTAACGCACTCGGCCAATTCCAGAACACGGTGACATCCGGTATTATCTCGGGCTATGGCCGGACGGTCCAGGCGAGCGATCAGGGAAGTACGAGCACAAGTGAGAATCTAGAAGATTTATTCCAGACGGATGCCGCTATTAATGAAGGCAACTCGGGCGGTCCGCTTGTTAACCTGGACGGGCAAGTAATCGGCATCAATACGGCGGTAGCGAGTGACGCACAGGGGATTGGCTTCGCGATACCGATTAATGACGTGAGCGGCCTGATTAAACATGTACTAGCAACAGGCAAGTTCGCACAGCCATATCTAGGTGTGCGTTACCTTTCGCTAACTCCGGATTACGCCTCGCAACTTAATCTCAGTGTGGACAATGGCGCATATATCATACCTGCTAGCCAGGATGGCGGCCAGTCGGGGGTTGTCTCGGGCAGCCCGGCGGACAAAGCAGGCTTGAAAGAGGGCGATGTAATTACCGCAGTCGACAGTACAAAACTTGATGACAGGCACAGCCTGACGGCGCTCCTTGACCAGCATTCGGTCGGTGATACGGTGACTTTAAACATACTTCGGGATGGTAAACAGCAGAGCGTCCGCGCTACTCTAGAAGCGGCGCCATCGGCCAACAGCTAGTGGGTAGATGACCGCTGAGGAGGGGGTTTGAGATCAAATTGTTGAATGAAATTCTCAGTTCTTGAGAGTTCGTATCCTGCCTGGCGACCAATAGCCGCAAGTGTATCATGCTGAGGCGGCAACGATTCGGTGAAGATGAGCCTCGGCTGTCGTTTTAGGCTCCCAATCTGTATGAAGAGGCGCCTGTATAGATCGAGTCCGTCGGGGCCGCCGAATATAGCTATTCGTGGCTCCATTAGTGCGGCAGGGTTAATCTGGAAGTTGTCTGGCACGTAGGGCAGGTTTGCTAAGATTACGTCGTAACGCTGGCTTGTGCTAGTAAGCAGGTCGCTTAATATGCAGGTTACGGAAACATTAAACTTGTTAACATTTTTCTTGGTTACGGTTAATGCCTGCTCGTCCATTTCTATTAAGTCGACATGCAGAGATGGCATCTCGAGTTTTGCCGTGATGCCCAGGGCGCCGCTGCCAGTACCAACATCCGCAAGATGCGATTTAGCGGGTAAGGCGGCATCCTTCAGTAAACTGATCATGCCTTCAGATTCGGGGCGCGGTTCGAGTACGTGCTTATTGACTATAAACTCGCGGCCATAAAACTCGGTCCTCCCACGTATGTAGGCGAGTGGTTCATGCGTCATACGCCGAGTGACAGCCCGTTGTAGATACATAAGTTGTTCGTTACCGATCTTCTCTTCAGGGTGGGCGATCAAGTGAGTACGATTATTGTTCAACGTATCTTCCAGAAGCACGAGGCAGTCCAAGCGAGCCGTTCCAATACCGGCTTGTTGGAGTTGCTGCGTGGCTTTTTTTAGCCAATCGCCAACCTGCATATTTTAGCCCTCTTGAGTCACAAGTTCGTGTTCGGCGGCTTGGAGTTTTTCGATAAGATCGTCGATTTCGCCGTTTAGTGCGCTGGGTATGTTTGAACGTGAATAGCCGATGCGGTGATCCGTAATGCGGTCCTGTGGGAAGTTATACGTGCGAATTTTTTCGCTGCGGTCGCCAGAGCCGATGAGCTTTTTGCGAGAATCACTGAGCTGTTTCTGCTCCTCTTCGATTTTCATTTGTAGCAAGCGAGAGCGTAGCACTCCCATAGCTTTGTCTTTGTTTTTGATCTGCGACTTTTCGTCTTGGCACGTTACGACGATGCCGGTTGGTAAGTGCGTTATGCGTACAGCCGAGTCTGTGGTGTTGACGCTTTGGCCGCCATGGCCTGAACTGCGATACACATCGATGCGTAGATCGTTCGGGCTGATTGCAATATCGGATTCTTCGGCTTCGGGCAGAACTGCTACCGTTACGGTAGATGTATGAATCCGGCCCTGACTTTCAGTAACCGGTACGCGCTGCACGCGATGGACGCCGGCCTCGAACTTTAGGTTTTTGTAGGCGTCGATGCCGCGGACTGCAAAAATAATTTCCTTGAAACCACCGACTTCGTTTGGGCTTTCGGACAATAGTTCAAGCTTGTAGTGGTGTACTTCGGCCCACCGTGCGTACATGCGGTACAGCTCGCCCGCGAAGAGGCTGGACTCATCGCCGCCGGCTGCTGCGCGGATTTCTATGATTACGTCGCGTTCGTCGTTCGGGTCTTTGGGGGTTAATGCTTCGGCGAGACTGGTTTCGTTTTTGGCTGTTTGCTCTGCAAGTTCTGCGAGTTCGGCACGGGCGAGCTCCGCCAGCTCTGCATCTTTGCCGCGCGCCAGCTCTTCTGCTTCTGTTGTAGATCGAGCGAGGCGATGTTTCTCGTCAAACAGAGTGATGATACGCTCGAGCTCGGTGCTGCGTTTGGCAAGCTTCGGATAATCTTTCTGGCCAAAGATAGCAGGGTCTGCAAGGCGTTCTTGCAATGCGGCTAATTCTGCACGTAGTTGTGATTCTTTTTTGTCCATCGTATGTATATCAATAACATTAGTGTAAAACAAAAGCCGCTCGAATTGGTAACTTCGAACGGCTTTGCATAGGTAAGCAGCTAGCGGCTTTGAGCGGTAGTCTTCTTGGCCTCTTGTTTTTCGGCCTTGGCGGCTTTGCGGGCAGCTTGCTTTTGGGCGGCAGCAGCGCGCTTTTCGCGGGCGGCTTCAGCGGCCTGGGCACGAGCCTTGAACTTATCGACGCGGCCTTCAATGTCGACGATGCGTTCCTCGCCGGTGAAGAACGGATGTGAGGCGCTGGAAATATGAACCTTTACAAGCGGGTACTCGTTGCCATCTTCCCATTTGATAGTCTCGTCGCTGGCGACGGTCGAGCGCGTCAAAAACTTGAAGTCATTGTTCAAATCTTGAAATACGACCGCACGATAGTTGTTAGGATGTAAGTCTTTCTTCATAGTCAATAGAGAATTATACACATCTGTTGGCTATCCGTCAACAGGGTGCAGCCCGACAAAATCGTCGAATGAAAGTACGCCGTGATTGAGGACGGCATCATAGACGTGGACAGAGCGAAAACGAGCGGCATCGTATAAGCCTTTGCGGATAAGGTGGTATTTGATGGCGAGCACAGCAGCAATTTGCCGTTCATCCAGTTGCGCGAGGCGCTCTTTGTATCTGTCGCCATTATCCGCAGTTGCCCATTCGGGAGTTTGCAGCCAGATATCAACACCCCAACGGTCATCTTCGAACGGTATTTCAAGCCCGAGCCAGTAGCCTTTTGGTCGATCGGCATGGACGGGCGGGAAGTTGACCGTGTCGGCCGTGCCGATCTTGCGTACAAACGGTGAGCCGGCAAGGTCACCGACTAATCTCGCAAAGTCCTGCCTACTGACGTTAGGTGCAGCGACACCCATATCCAGATCTGGGTATACCATCAAACCGTAATCGTAGCTGCCGTTTGTTGAAATCTTACCGTAGCGCGCGAAGGTATCGGATAATTTTGTTGTCGCCAGCATTTTACCAGCCTGGGCGTGTAGACGTTTTTGCTCGGCCAGCAATTGTTTAGTCGTAATGTTTGGATTTTCAAATTTCGGTAGAGTCATCATGGTAGGCGTATTATCGCAGTTGCAACAGATACGTACAAGTGTTACAATTAGACATATCAACCAATTAAGCAGGTTGGGGAGAGATCCTCTTGCGCGTTAAGCCGTGTAGGCGCGGGCAAGCACCCAATCGAAGAGAAAGGACGTTCATATATGGCTGCTGTTGATGTAGACATTAAAAAACTATTAGAAGCGGGCGCGCACTTCGGCCATAAGACAAGCCGTTGGCACCCGAAAATGGCGCCGTACATTCACTCGAAGCGCGGTGGTAGCCACATTATCGATCTGACCAAGACCGTTGCGGGCTTGGAGGATGCGCTTGATTTCGTAGCAAAGACCGCTGGCGAGGGAAAGCAAGTGCTATTTGTCGGCACAAAGCGCCAGGCACAGGACATTGTTAAAAAACTGGCTGAAGATACCAAGATGCCATTCGTTACGAACCGTTGGCTTGGCGGCATGTTGACCAACTGGCCAACCATCAGCGGCCGCGTGAAGCACCTGAAAGACCTTGAAGCCAAGATGGCTACGGGCGAACTTGCGAACAAGTACAACAAGCTTGAGGTGCAGCGTTTCCAAGAAGAAATCGACGAAATGAACCACATGTACGGCGGCATCAAAGACATGGCTGCTCGTCCGGGTGTAGTCGTCGTATTCGACATTACCCACGATGCGAACGCGGTACGTGAAGCCCGCAAGCTAAACGTGCCAATCGTCGCGCTCGTTGACACGAACGCTGACCCGAGCCTCGTGACCTACCCGATTCCATCGAACGATGATGCTATCAAGACGTTGCAGCTCATGGCCGACTACTTCCAGCTGGCAGTGGAGCAAGGCAAAGCAAAACGCGCCAAGGCAACACCCGACAAAGACGAAGCTAAAAAAGAGGGGGACGAATAATGGCAGTTGATATCGCAGAAATCAAGCGACTTCGCGAGCTGACTGGCGTGGGTATGACCGACGCCAAAAAAGCGCTTGAAGAAGCTGACGGCAACTTCGACAAAGCGCTCGAAGCCATGCGCAAAAAAGGCCTGACCAAGGCAGAGAAAAAAGGTGAGCGTGAGGCCCGTGAAGGTTTGGTCGAAGCCTACGTCCACAGTGGCCGCATCGGTGTGCTCGTAGAAGTAAACTGCGAGACTGACTTTGTGACCCGCACCGACGATTTCAAAGCTTTGGCCCATGACGTTGCGATGCACATTGCCGCCTCGGCCCCTGAATATGTAAGCGTCGATGAAATCCCAGCAGAAGAACGCGAACGCGTCGCTGCTGAATTTACTGAAAAGGTAAAGGGCGAGGGCAAGCCTGAGAACATGGTTCCGCAAATTGTCGAAGGCATGCTCAAGAAGCACTTCGCAGAGAAATGCTTGCTTGACCAGCCATTCATTAAGAATCCTGATCAGACGGTTGGCCAGTATATCAAAGAACATGTTGCCAAGCTCGGCGAAAACATCGTCGTCCGCCGCTTTAGCCGCATGGCACTCGGCGAAGTAGCCTAAGTAAATCGAAAAGAAGCGGCGAGCAAGAGCAGGTGATGGGCCGCTCAAGCTGGCCGCTTTTTATGAGGTCCTCCTTTCCGCGGGAGCTCCGCAATGATGAGCGCGGATTTCGACCTCCACGTTGCCTCTTCTATGTTTGTGCTGACCTGTTGCCAGCAATGTACTCAAATTATAAACTACATGGATAAGGTTGATTGTAAGAAAGGCTATATGTGAACCCGAACCAAATTATTGATGATGTAAAAACAAAGATGGCTGGTGCAGTGGACCACTTTCAGGGTGAGCTGAAGAAATTGCGGACGGGAAGAGCGCATCCGAGCATGCTCGACGGCCTGATGGTCGAAGCATACGGTACGCAGATGCCGTTGAACCAGGCGGCGACTGTGGTTGCGCCAGAGGCACAGCTATTGCAGATTACGCCGTTCGATCCGAATAACTTGCAGGCGATTGCGACTGCAATCCGCAACAATCAGACACTTGGCTTAAATCCAACTGACGACGGTCGAGTCGTGCGTGTGCCCATTCCACCACTTACCGAAGAGCGCCGCCGCGAGCTTGCGAAGCAGATCGGTGATAAGGTCGAAGACTGCATGATTGCTATGCGCAACATCCGTCACGAAGCGTTGAGGACGGCGGATAATGCCAAGAAAGACAAGAGCATGAGCGAAGATGATGTCAAGCGCGCGGAGAAGCAGATTGACGAGCTGATGGCCCAGCAAAAACAAACTGTAGATCAGCTGGCGAAAACCAAGGAAGCAGAACTGCTAACCATCTAAACGCCGGCAATAAGGTGCTTAAACTTGGTACAATAGAAGAGCTATGTCTGAAGTAAGTGAAATTGCGGTGCCGACGCACCTTGGCTTGATTGTCGATGGCAATCGGCGCTGGGCACGTGAGCATGGCGTGAGCACTGTACAGGGACACCGGCGGGGATATGGAAACTTAAAAAATGTCTGTAAGGCGGCGCTGAAATACGGCGTTCGTTACGTATCGGCGTATGTATTTTCGACTGAGAATTGGCAGCGCGATCAGCAGGAAGTCCGCGATTTGATGAAGTTGCTCCAATGGGTATTGAAGCATGAGGTGAAGGAATTTCATCGCGAGGGGATCCGGCTACGGGTCGTCGGCTCAAAGGCTAAGCTCGGCGCGGCGATGCTTACCGCAATTCACGACGCCGAGAAGCTAACCGAGCAAAACACACGAGGCACCTTGCTACTATGCCTCGATTATGGCGGTCAACAGGAGATTGTCGAAGCGATCAAGCGCATCGCGGAAGCGGGCGTAGCGCCGGCAGATATCACAGCCGAAATGGTAGCGCGGCATTTGTACGCGCCGGATGTGCCGCCGCTCGATCTCATCATCCGCACTTCTGGCGAACAGCGCCTCAGCAATTTCATGCTATGGGAAGCGGCATATAGCGAACTGGCGTTTGATCCAGTGTACTTTCCTGATTTTGACGAAAAAGAGCTGGCGACGGTGCTGGCGGATTACGCTAAACGCAAACGGAGGTTCGGGAAATAATGGGGGTTCTCTTGTTAATTATCGGTATTATTTTGTTTATTGGACTCGTGGTGGTTCACGAACTCGGCCACTTTTTAGTGGCGCGCCGAAACGGTGTCGAGGCCGAGGAGTTCGGAATATTTTTCCCGCCCAAGCTCTGGAGCCGTAAGGTTAAAGGCAAAAAAGGCCGGAAGAGCTTCGAATTCAGTATTAATGTGTTGCCGCTCGGTGGTTTTGTACGCCTGAAGGGCGAACATGATGCCGACACCGAACCTGGTAGTTTCGGCGCGGCAAGTACATGGGTCAAGACCAAGATTATGGCTGCGGGTGTCGGCATGAATCTTCTGGCAGCGCTGGTGTTGTTTATGATTTTGGCTTGGGTCGGCATGCCGCAACTGGTCGACAATCAGTTTACAGTCAAGAGCGACACAAAAGTTATCAGCAATGAGGTACTCGTCGGTGATATCCAGCCAGGTTCCCCGGCGGCCAAGGCGGGCTTGCGGCAACGGGACGACCTGGTAAGCCTGACGCCGGTTAGTCATCCTACCGCGACCGAAAAGCTCTCACAGGCTAATAACTTGCCGAATGTCACGAAGCGTCTTGCCGGACAAACCGTGGATATCGTGTATGTGCGCGGTGGTGCCACGCATCACGCGACAACGACGCTGCTGAGCGGTCAAACGGTCGCGGCAAGCCAAAATACCAAAAACCCGAAAGGTTATTTGGGTGTAGTGCCGACTGAATATACACTACAGCGTTCGACATGGTCGGCGCCGATAGTGGCGGTGGGGTTGGCGAAGCAATTTACGGTGCTGACATTCAAGGGGCTATGGACGGCAGTTAAAGGGCTCGGGTCGACCATAGCCGGACTGGCGACGCGCAATCACGCCGCGCGTGAGGCGGGGCAAACACAGGCGAGTAGCCAAGTGTCGGGCCCAGTTGGTATTTTTGTCATCCTCAAAGACGGCAGCAGTTTAGGCTACCAGTTTATACTGATGATCGTGGCGGTTATTTCATTGTCGCTGGCAATCATGAACGTCTTGCCGATTCCGGCGCTCGACGGCGGCAAGATTTTTCTTACGTACCTGTCGCGCTTGCTTCGCAAGCAGCTAACGCAGGAATTCGAGGAGGCAGTGTATGGCGGAAGCTTTGTGCTACTACTGCTATTGATAGGGATAATTACAATCGTTGATGTCAAAAGATTCTTCTAACGCAGTTTCTGAGGAGCGGCACATTGTGCACGCAAGGTTGCGCTCCGCACTCACCGTACCAAAAGTACGGCTCGCTTACGGTGCTCGTCATGCGCACACACTGCACCCTCCTGCAGAAACTACACCAGACCAAGAAGACGAGCTACAAACTCAAAAGCCGTGGTTACATCCGGTTTTTGCGGTGTTGATCGTGCTCTTCATCTACTTTGCGTCGCAGCTCATAGGTGGGCTGATGCTATCGATTTATCCGGCGATGCGTCACTGGTCGGACGCACAGGCGAATAGTTGGGTGAATAACTCTGTCGCTGCGCAGTTTATATATGTGGTCGTTGCGGAAGGCCTCACGCTTTTGTCTTTGTGGGCATTCCTTCGACACTACAAAATTAGTCTGAGCGATATAGGACTAAAGCGCGCCAAAGGCGAGGACGTGTTGTATGCGCTCAGTGGATTTGCATTGTATTTCTTAGCATACGCCGTTCTGCTGAGCGGGCTCATAAAGCTCATCCCATCACTGAACGTTAATCAGCCGCAGCAGCTCGGGTTTCAGACAGCGAACGGTTTCGGGCAGCTTGCGCTAACAGCGATCAGTCTGGTTATATTGCCACCAATCGTAGAAGAGATTTTGATGCGTGGCTTTTTGTACAGTTCCTTGAGGAGAAGTATGCCGAAGATAATTGCCGCTTTGGTGACCAGCATCCTCTTTGCGAGTGCACATTTGGAGTTCGGTGAAGGCGCACCGCTACTCTGGGTAGCTGCTATTGATACATTTGTATTGTCACTTGTTCTTGTGTTTTTGCGTGAGCAGACTAATCGGTTGTGGGCGTCAATGGGCGTACACGCGCTTAAGAACACCATTGCATTTGTCACATTGTTCATCTTTCACGCCCATTAGGGTGAGCTAATTTGTTTGCCGTACCGTGAATTCGGGTGGTACAATGACCTCGAAATGAATAGGTACTATTCAATTAGCTTCTCAATTATTATGCCGGCCAAGCGGCCGATATCCTGTTTGTAACTTAAAAATCTACCACCAGTAAAATCCGGGAAAAGGAGTAACAAAACGTATGAGAATGTCGCAGTTGTTTACGAAGACGAGCAAGAATGTACCTGCCGATGAAACCGCACAGAACGCCAAACTGCTTATTCAGGCTGGCTTCATTCACAAAGAAATGGCCGGTGTATACGCATATCTGCCCCTAGGCCTGAAGGTGCTCGAAAACATTAAACAGATTGTACGCGAAGAGATGAACGCTATCGGTGGTCAGGAGGTGATGATGACTGCACTCCAGCCACGTGAACTTTTCGAGAAGACCGACCGCTGGGATGACATCAAAGTTGACAATTGGTTTAAGACGGCATTAAAGAGCGGCACCGAGTTGGGCCTGGGCCTGACGCATGAGGAACCTATTGTGGATGCGCTAAAAGATTACATTGGCTCGTACAAAGATTTACCAGTGTTGGTGTACCAGATTCAGAATAAGTTTCGCAATGAACTGAGGGCAAAAAGCGGGCTGTTGCGTGGGCGCGAATTTGTCATGAAAGACATGTATTCGTTCGCGCGCTCCCAGGAAGAACACGCAGAGGTGTATGAGAAGGTTGCTACTGCATATACCAATGTATATAAGCGTCTCGGAATCGGCGATGTTACGTATCGTACATACGCTGACGGTGGTATCTTCACCGAAAAGTTCAGTGACGAATTCCAGACAATCAGCCCTATCGGTGAAGATACGATTTACGTGCACGAAGGCAGGCGTATCGCCATCAACAAAGAGATTTACACTGACGAAAACCTGGCCAAAGTCGGCTTGAAGAAAGAAGAGCTGGTTGAAAGGCGCGGCGTCGAAGTGGGCAACATTTTCCCGCTTGAGGCCAAGTACACCGATGCGCTCGATGTCTACTACACGGACGAGCACGGTGACAAGCAGCAGATAATCATGGGCTGTTATGGTATAGGTATCAGCCGCTTGATGGGCGTGCTCGCTGAGTACTTCGCCGATGACAAAGGACTCGTGTGGCCGGAGGCTATCGCCCCCTTCAAAGTCTATCTGGCGCGCCTAGGTGAGGGCCAAGAGGTTGTCTCGGTCGCCGATGGGGTATATAATAGCTTGACTCAGGCAGGAGTTGCGGTACTATATGATGACCGTGATGTACGCCCAGGTGAAAAGTTCGCCGATGCCGATCTGATAGGCATGCCGTACAGATTGGTTGTGAGTGGCAAGACTATTGCTGACGGTAAATTAGAAATCAAGTCACGCACGAGTATGCAACCACAGTTTGTGGCCAGAGAAGAGGTAATAAAAATGCTGGTGTCCAACACCGACGCACAGGTATAATACGGATATTCCCGGTTTATATTAAACAAACAGAAAGAACAGCCGAGAGAGGAGCGAAAGCCATGATGAACAAACAGTTTCGATTGACCAAAGACGGTATAGCCGAGCTCGAGAAGGAGCTCAATGCTCTTACGCGTGAGCGTAGTGCTGTTGCTGATCGCATTAAGACCGCCCGCGAGTTCGGCGATCTTGCTGAGAATGCTGAGTACCAGTCCGCGCGTCAGGAACAAGAGAAAAACGAATCGCGTATTGCTGAAATTGAGCATATTCTTCAAAACGCTGCTGTTATTACTGCTCCGACCAACGACAACGCAGTGGAGCTGGGTAATAGTGTTAAACTTGAGAGTAAAAACGGTAAAACCAAAGAATTCCAAGTTGTCGGCACCGTAGAAGCTGATCCGTTGAACGGCAAAATCTCTGACGAATCTCCCATCGGTAAAGCTTTGCTTGGCAAAAAAGTCGGCGACGAAATAGAAATCAAAACCCCTGCCGAAACCACCGTCTACAAAATCGCCCGCATCAGCTAAGAAATCATGCAATACAGCGATCCATCCATCGTTATAAAGTCCAAGCTTCGGTCGTAGCGCCCGAGCGATTCTGATGTAAACAAAACTCTCCCGGTGCTGCGACCAAACAAACGGGAGAGTTTTCATGTCTGAACTATTACGTACCGTCGATGGTACAATGAACCTGGATAAAGGATACACAGAATGGCGACATTAAAAGATTATCGCAACGAACGGTTGCGCAAATTGGAAGAGCTGAAGAAGTTGGGCATTGATCCGTACCCGGCGCACGCGGAGCGTACGCATGTATTGGCAGAGATTGCCGATAAGTTTGAGGAACTCGAAGGTAAGGAAGTTAGTGTCGTTGGGCGCATTGTTAATATCCGGCGCTTCGGCAAGATCGCATTTGTCGCGATTCGGGACGCAAGTGGCCGTTTGCAGCTATTCTTTCACGAAGGTGACGTTGCCGAGTTGGATGCCGCCAGTAGCCAGCTAGGCATGGAGCAGCTGCCACTGCTTGATACGGGAGATTTTATCGAGGTGCACGGGGACGTTATCAAAACACAGACCGGTGAGATTTCGGTGGCGGTACATACCTTGCGCCTGCTGACAAAATCGCTTCGCCCAATGCCCACAACGCACGAAAGTTTCACGAACAAAGAAGAACGTCTACGTCGTCGATACATCGATATGAATGTTAATCGTGATGTGTATGAGCGCTTTATCCGCCGCAGTACTTTCTGGCGGGCAACGCGCCAGTATCTGATTGACCACGGATTCATCGAAATAAACATTCCGGTGCTCGAGCATACGACCGGTGGCGCGGATGCCAACCCGTTCGTGACACACATGGATGCGCTCGATCAGGACTTCTATCTGCGGATATCCCACGAATTGCCACTGAAGCGACTCGTCGGCGCCGGTTATGAGAAAGTTTTCGATGTCGGGCCGCGTTTTAGGAATGAAAACTATTCCGATGAGCACTTACCTGAGCACGTGGCGATGGAGTGGTACTGGGCGTATGCCGACTGGCAGGATGGCATGAAATTCATGACCGACATGTACCGCTACGTTCTAAAGGAGACGTTTGGCACGCTGCAGTTCAAGCTTGGGAAATTTGACGTGGATTTGTCCAAGGAGTGGGAGCAGTGGGATTATGCCGAGACGATCAAGAAGCACTACGATATCGATGTGTACAACTGCACGCTTGACGAGGTTAAAAAGGCACTCGCCGCTAACAGACTTGAAGTCGAACAGACCGAAAACAAAGCACGTGGTATCGATAAACTCTGGAAGAATATCCGTAAAGATGTAGCAGGGCCGGTGTGGCTTATCAACACGCCGAAATTCATCAGTCCACTTTCCAAGACTAATCCGGATAATCCGAATGCCGCCGAACGATTCCAGCCGGTCATTGCCGGTAGCGAGCTCGGCAATGGCTTTAGTGAATTGAACGACCCGCTCGATCAGCTGAATCGCTTCATTGAACAACAAAGTATGCGCGATGCCGGTGATGAAGAGGCTATGATGCTCGACATCGATTTCGTGGAAATGCTCGAATACGGTATGCCACCGGCCTGCGGTTGGGGCTATTCCGAGCGGGTGTTCTGGGTGTTTGAAGGCGTAACTGCCCGTGAAGGTGTCCCGTTCCCTCAATTGCGCTACGAAGTAGATGAAGTTACCAAAGGCATCTATCCTGACTTGAAGCTGGAAGAATCAAATGCAAGCGCGAAGTCGACATCTCGGGCGGAAGACTTGCCAGTGTCGGCTGCAGAACAGGGGACCAAAAAGCTGTACCTGGATGATTACGCCATGCTCGAATGCGACGCGAAAGTCGTATCTGTCGACGACCTCGGCGAAGACAACTATCGGCTCGTGCTTGATCAAAGCTGTGTATATCCGGGTGGGGGCGGCCAAGATTGTGACCTCGGTACCATTACGTGGGATGGCGGCAGATTGACCCTCACGGAAGTTAGCAAGGACAAACTAGGCGTCATGTACCACGTCGGTAAGCTCGAAGGCGCGCCACCGCTGGCGGACACTACCGTTCATTGCATTGTCGACAACGAGCGCCGCTTGCTCAATTCACGCCTGCACTGCGCTGGTCATCTCATAGATTACGCCATCCAGCAAGCCGGCAAAGCCTGGAAACCTGGCAAAGGCGCACACTATCCCGATCGCTCATTCGTCGAATATAAAGGCGAATTCAATGTTGAAGAAGCCGAGGGTCTGGCGCGCCAAATTGAGGACATATTAGCAAAACTCGCTGCTGCCGGTGGTCCCATTACAGCAATCCGCGTTCCGAGCGCCGAGGCTCACATGCACAGCAAATACATACCGCAAGCTATCTTGGATTCGTATCAGAACGTACATGTCGCTCAGTACCCGAACAACTTCGAGATCTGTTGCGGCGGTACACACCTGACCGATGTCTCACAACTTGGCAAAGTCGTCATTACTAAGATCAAGAAGAAGGACGGTAACATCCGAGTCAGCTACGCGCTCGGCAAGACCACTTCCGAAATAAAGTAATTCGTTTATTGAAGCCGCTTCACAGTCATTTGGTGTAGTAGGATTTTCCATGCCCAGAAATATCAGTATCACACACCAACCGTACGCCAGTAGGCGGTGGTGGCGTGGCTATAGTCGACACTGGCGCTTACTGTGATGCGATGTCGGCGAGAGGCTACAACGCATTTCCTTCCGCCAAAGGGATCTTTTCCCAGGCGTATAAGTTCTACGTGTTATAATAAACTAACATAAGCGAGCAAGGTTCTAGGATGAAGGCTAAGACCAGGGAACGATGCAGCGAAGCGTTGGCGGTAGTATGTGGCCTAGCATTGATCGGGTTTCTCCTTGCCGCGGTAACGCCTCCCCAGGTTGGCGCGCCAAGTGTAGCGCCAATATACGTTGGTTCGCACGGTTCGATGGTGGCCCTAGCAAACATGCAGCATCCTCCGACAAATACTGGTGCGCAACAATCATCACGGCCTAAAACTGGCTCCTCTGTGACTGCAGCCAGCCCTCAATCAGTAACGCCTGCCACGGCCAACGGGAGCCCTAGACAATCTTCGGCTACAGTAAGCACTGCTATGCCAGCTACCTCACAGAAGAGCGGGAATGTTACGCCGTCCGCTAATAGCGTTGGCACTTCGCCATCATCGAGTACGATGACCCACGTATGCGGCACACCGCTGAGTCCGCTAGTCGAGACGGTCGTTCATGTAGATAAGGGTTTGCAGTCGACGATTCCACTGGCTAAGGCAGTCTCGGCAACCTCCGGTTGTACTTCTTAAGCTAAAGTAATCCTAAATAACTATTGGTGAGGAAGGTCACTGATTTTTGTATTGCTGTTGGTGCATTATAAGGTTGGATGGGACGCATAAGGGACGGAAAGGAGGATGATCTAGGAAAACACTCTCATCCGGAAAGGAGTCGATAATGAACTTATCGTGGAGAGATACCTGGACTACCGTGCTTGCGATTCTCGGCGGGGCGGTGGTGTTTGCAAAAGCTCAAGACTATTCTTGGTGGCTTATCGGCAGCTGGAAGGGCGCCGTCGGCGTTCTAGGTGTAATAGGCTTACTGATGCTGTTACTGAACGTATCTGAATTGACTGACTGGCGCAATTGGGTGAATTGGACTGAAGCCATTCTGTGGATTGCCGCAGCCGTCTTAGTGGTCATCGGCCTATTCGCAGCAAGTCAGGCGATGTTCTACAGCGCAGCGACCGTTCTCGGTGTGACATGGCTCGCAATGCTGAGTCGTCACAGCTGGCACACGACGCACCAGCACCCGACCTATATGGCTTCACATTGACCCCCCTGCAGAAGCTAGCGACCTGACCTCGACCTAATGTAGATACTGGGGTTCTGGCAGTATCGCTGGCTTGATGTGTCTTTGGGTGGCTTACCATTGTCATGTATAAACAACCTGCCGAAGCTTCATTTATAGCATATGTATGCCGTTACGAGCAGTAGTCTGACGAATGCATGCAAAAAGGATGGTCTTTCAACCATCCTTTTGTATAGTTTGCTGCTCTAGCTTTAAATGGCGCGGCGTTTCAGGCGGAGCAGATAGCCAGCGTAACCCAGTACAGTGATCACGGCAGCTGGTGCAATGAAATTGCCCGCGCCAGTGTTCGGTAATACTGGTGGTTGTTGTGGCGTAGGAGTCGGTGTAGGTGTGGGTGTTGGAGTGGGGGTAGGTGTTGGAGTTGGAGTTGGCTGTTGCGGCACTTTGATTTTTACTGTTACTGACGCACAGGCCTTCAAACCGGTGACGTCGTTGTTGGCGCTGCTGCCGGTTACGCAGGCTTTGTTTGTGAGCATATCGCCATCAGTCTCATCAGTAACCTTAACATCGAACTCATAGGTTTTGCTTTTTCCTGGCGCAAGGTCTGCGATGGACTGGGTTAACGAGGTGCCATTTGTGAGCTGTAGCCCTTGTGGTAGATAGTCGGTAATAGTGGCGTTCGCCAAGTCGTCGTATTGATCGCTGGCAGCGCCGGCAGGGTTTTCAACGACGACGGTGTAGTGTAATTCGTCGCCGGGAGCTACCGTAATTACTTGGCTTGCCGTTTCATTGTCTGTTTTATTATCGATAGTTACCGCAGCAGTAGCGCTTACTGTCTGGCTATTGGTTGTAATATCCTGCACTGACTTTGTGATTTTGGCTTGCGGGTGCCACGCGAAAGCAGGGCTTACCACCAAACTGGCGGCAACGACACTTGTTACGCTCGTGGTCGTGAGTAGTTTTACTACCTTCATTTCTAAAACTCCTTTCGCCCCAAGTCTCAGAAGGGGCATATACATAAGCAATAATACACCTATATTGTGTTTTAGTCAACTTTATTTAAGAAAATTTATAAGCATTACCTATTACCCTATAGGGCCAAGGTACTACTGCATCTATTGTCGTTTTGGGTTCGCGGGCGCATAATGAAGCGTAAGCGGTACATGCCCGCCCCAATTAAAAGGGAGTAGCGATGGCTCAGAGCAGGACGAAGAGGACTCCAGAAAGTCTTACCTGGTATGCAGTAGCGGCAGCACGGTTTCTTCTGGGGTTTGTTTTTCTGTGGACGTTCTTTGATAAGTTATTCGGATTGCATTATGGGACATCGAGCTCAGCAGCTTGGATACATGGCGGTTCACCGACGAGATCGTATCTCGCTGCGGTACACGGGCCATTTGCCGGTCTTTTTCACGCGATGGCGGGGCAGACTTGGGTGGATTGGCTGTTTATGATCGGTATTGCCGGCATCGGGTTGGCGCTTGTCCTGGGTATAGCCGTGCGCATCGCTGTAGTCAGCGGTACGCTGTTGCTGCTTCTGATGTGGGCAGCATCGCTCCCAATACGCTCGAACCCATTTGTTGACGAGCACGTACTGTACATCGCGCTTCTCTGGATAATTTTCTTTGGCTATCGGCATCAAGTTTTAAGCTTCGGTGCATGGTGGCGCGGCGGACCTGCACGGTTTCGCTGGCTTTGGTAAAAAAGGGCAAGGAGGATTCATGAAAGCTATTTGGAAGGGTAAAGTCATTGCGGAGGCACCGAAGGAAGATTTGATTTATATAGAGCAGAATTGGTATTTTCCGCCGTCGAGCGTACGGCAGGAATTTCTGCGGAAGAGTCCCACGCCCTACACTTGTCCGTGGAAAGGCGTCTGTCAGTATTTTGATGTCGGCAACGGGAGCGATTGGAGTAAAGATAATGCTTGGCGTTACCCAAAGCCCAAGTCGTCTGCTATCGATATCGTCAAGAAGGATTTCTCTAACTATGTGGCATTCTGGCGTGATGTCACCCTGGATGATTAGCGGGAAAACCATATGCGTCATTGCATTACGATTAGAAAAATGCTATATTAGCTGTTCGAGAGGACGTACGTGAAACGACTTTTCATTATTTTGCTCATGAACGCCTGGGGCGGCTTGCGCCGTATGCCGGGTTTGTACACTGCAGCTATGGTCTTGATGAGCGCGTTGGCGCTTGTGGTGACCAGCAATATTACGGCTGGGGCATCTCCTGATGTGGCGATGTCTTTGTCATCGCAGCAGAACACGAAGCATAGTGTGTCTCATCACTCGTCAGCAACCTCACAGGCGTTTGCCTTTTTGGATACCACGCCCTCTACGTTACGGGCGGACAAGAAGGGGCAGCCGACAGACCAGCAAGGTAAGACAAAGCAGACATCAGACCTACCTCAAGGTAGCAGTACAGCCTCATCTACGGACAATACATCGGCTGCCACCGGCTCAAGCTCACAAAACAGTACAACTACGCAACCGGCAACGCCGGCGACTATAACGCTTGCGTCGATGGAGCAGGCGTGCCAGCAAGGTCAAACGTATATGACCTATAGCGTACCTGACGCTACTTTGAGTTTCCAAAGCCCGACAACTGCTACTGGTACGGTGACCTGGCAATGGGAAGTAGAGACAGTTGATAGTACCAACACCCCTAGTAGTCCAGTAATAATGGATCGGGGGTGGCAATCAGCTCCTGCGAGCACTTCGCAGATGCAGCTTACCGCAACTGATGCATCGCAGCCGTTGTTTAGCAAGGTTGCGAGCGCGAATTATGCTTATCGCGTACGACTGGACGTTACTGGTCCGGTAAACGTCACTTCTGAGTGGGTTATCATTCCCCAGGCTACCAGTGTCTGCCAGCAGCCTGCGAAGACTACTACTCAAGCCCAGTAGAATCTCAAACGTCCGTTCATAGTTTAGCTTGCCGCCAAAGCATCTCGAAAAATGTTCGTTGGGCATCTGCAATGTCTTTGTTGTAGATCTCGACACCGAAGACTTCGCTATCTTTCCAATTGTAATAAGCAACAACATCATCGTAGATGATAGTATTGTGGTTAATGGGGAAAATATCCGATGTGATGTAGCGGCCTCGCCATTGCTTTAGGCGCTGGTTATCGTGCTTGGCGTACCATTCTTTTTGCGTCTTTATAAACCGATCGCCATACACGCTCCGAAGCTGTATCCGCTGGTCGTTGCATTTATCGGACCAGCGTTCAAAAAACTTCAGATCAGTTTTATTCTGTATGTTTTCGTAGAGGATGGATACGATCTCTGTTTTTGCTTTCGTCTCGTTCCAAAGCATTTGACGAATACCTTCGCGGCCTTCATAAAACTGTACGCGTGTAGCGGGTGAACTCAGGGAATTGCGGGCAAGCATTTGTTCGATTAGCCCGAGTTCATCCTGGAGGCTTTTCAGCTCCTGCTCCTTCTGGCTGATAAGAATATGCAGGTTAGCAATCGGCGCTGCTTTTATAATGCCGCGCTTGTAGTGCGATTCTACCTCTACGAGGTTGGACTCAAGCAGCTTGTCGATAAGCCGGTATATGCGCGTTCGTTCAACGCGCGCATTGCGTGACAGCTCCGAAATACTCTGTGGGCCGTGGGTGTGCAACGCGAGGTATATGTCGGCAATTTCTTTTTCTAGGCCAAGCTTGGCGAAGTAGGTTCTGATGGCGGCCGTATCTGTAAGCATAGGCAAATTGTAACAAGTGTGCAGTTTTTGCACAACAGTTTTTCACAGCTCCCCCACAGCCGGTACTATTTCTGTGCAGTCTGATGCACAAGTAAATAAGGGGCTAGTTACGGGTGAGTATGGGCGGCATTTTGAACAGCTTCCGGCAGAAGCTTGCGAACAAGCATGTTGCGGAATAGATTATTCCATTGCAATGGCGGGACGACTGGCATTGCAACGGATGACTGAGCATTATGGCGGGGGCTACCCCGAATATGCGCCCGGAAATGAAGTTAGCTTCGCGGCACATAACGGCCTACACGGCAGAGAAGTTGGTGTGGCTTCTGAACGGATGGGGACAGAATTGGGGTTGCGATCTCCATATCTTCTTCTTGCGAGAGCAACGGGCGAAGCTCATGACGCGATATTGACGGATGGTGGGGGAGTCAAACTGCAGCGCGGTGAAATGGAAGACCAGACCGCCATATTTTTCGGCAAGCTACTGCGCGCACAAGGCGTCGATGAGGAACTCGTAGCGGCGGGCGAGCTTGGCGTCCTGGGTACTAAAAATGTGTTGAGCGACGAAGGCCTCTTGATCGGCCAAGTGGTTTCAACGATGAACTTCCCGAGCAAATCTGCCGAAGACATGGCAATGAGCGTGGCATGTGCGGACATGGCTGGAGCCTATTCGCGTCGAGGACCACTGAATTGCTTAGAATACTATAAAGAGCTGCGAGGCATTCAAGCACATGAAGCCGCGGCGTTTGAATCAGGAGAGTTAGCTGGTCATTATCGGTACGAGCAACGCTTCTTGGAAGCGTATGCTTTTCCGCACCCTGTAGGCGAAACACTGTTTGGCAAAGATAGAGCACGTCTGAATGATTTCTACCAACAAACTGCTGACGCCCTGCAGGCCGGCGCCATCGAAAGCTGGGCTCAGCTACAGGAACATGCCGAAGCTTATGCTCGCGCGTAGCGTTATAATAAAAGTATGGCTCAAAACGCGCTTTTCGCAGCTGGTTGTTTCTGGGGTGTGCAGTATTATTTCGATCAAGTACCTGGTGTGATCAGAACGACTGTAGGCTATACGGGCGGTCATACGGACGAGCCAACATACTGGGAAGTCGCCGCTCACCGGACCGGCCATGCCGAAGCGACACTTATCGAGTTTGACCCGAAGAAAGTAAGCTATGAAATGTTGGTGAAGCAGTTTTTCCGTATGCACGACCCGACGGAGCTTGATCGGCAGGGGCCGGACATCGGCGACGAATATCGTTCGGCGATTTTCTACTTTAACAGCGAGCAGAAAGCTACGGCCGAGAAGCTGCGTGATGATTTACAGCGTAACTCCAGGAAATCAATCGTCACGCAAATTGTAGCAGCGGGTAAATTTTACGAAGCCGAGCCTGAGCATCAGAAGTTCACTGAACGCACCGGCATCGGCATGTGCCACGTTCCGTACGAGCCGATTAAAGATTAGATTTTCATATCGAAGATGCTATAGTTGTAGGATAATGGCGACAAAAACATCTACATCTAAAAAACGTATACTCAAATCAACTGACAACGTGACGCAGGGCGGTTTATTCCAATGGAATAAATACCTGGCAATCCTTCATGCGGCTCAAGGCGTGATAATTCTAATCTTAAGTGCCACGCGTACATTCCCAGTTACTACGAGTTATCTCGGCGTAGACACTTTGCAGACGCAGGCGCAGGGGCATGCGGTGCTTGCTGCCGGGTCACAGCATCTTTTCGATATAAATCTGGCGTTTCTCGTGGCGGCATTCTTCTTTATGTCTGCGATTGCGCACGGACTGATGGCTACATATCTGCGTCCGATGTACGAGCGGGACCTTAAGAAGGGGATTAACAAGATCCGTTGGATTGAATATGCTTTCAGTGCCGGCACAATGATGGTGGGGATTGGTTTGCTCGTCGGTGTGCAGGATATTTCGGCGCTGCTCATGCTGTTCGCGCTGACGGCGGTTATGAATTTGTCGGGGCTTGCTATGGAGCTGTGGAATCAGGACGCACGAAATGTGCAGTGGCTCAGCTATATTATTGGTTGTATAGCCGGTATACTGCCGTGGGTCGTGGTGGCAATTTACCTCATCAGTGGCGGTATCTATGGTTCTGCCGCTCCGGCATTTGTGTATTGGATCTTCGGCAGCATGTTCATTCTGTTCGGCTCGTTCGCGGTCAATATGCTTTTGCAATACCGCAAAGTCGGCAAGTGGGCAAACTACCTGTACGGTGAGCGCGTATACATGATTTTAAGCTTGGTCGCCAAGACCGTTTTAGCCTGGCAGATTTTCGCCGGGAGCCTTCGCCCTTAATTCGATGAACAAGGGTACGATTATTTTCGACTTCGATGGCACTATTGCCGACAGTTTCGAAGTGGTACTCGAATTGTTTTACGAGATACTTGGACATGAGCGTTTTACGGCTCAAGAGATTGCGGCCTTTCGGCGTATGCCGGTCCGTAAAGTTATCAAAGATGTGGGCATTCCTCTGCGGCAAGTGCCGCGGCTGCTAGTACGGGGTCGGACAATGATGCACCAGCGTATGCAAGAAGTCAGAGTTTTTCCGGGATTGCACGAAGCGCTTACGGAACTCCATCAGAATGGATGGCAGCTGATGGTCGTTAGCTCCAACAGCCAGCAAAATGTTGCCGCCTATCTAAAGGCGCATGATCTGCTTGAGTTGTTCGATCAAATCCATGGTAATGTCGGGTTGTTCAGTAAGACGCAGAGTCTTCGCAAGGTCATCCGGCAGAACAAACTCGATCGGGATGTGTGCTTCTATGTGGGCGACGAAATTCGCGATGTCCAAGCCGCGGCCAAAGCGCATGTTCGTTGTATATCCGTAGGTTGGGGCTACAACGATCCGTCGACATTGCGCACGGAAAAACCATTCGCGTTAGCCGAGAAGCCGGCTGATCTCGTCGAGATTTTTACTGCCGCAGCAGCACCCGCAAACTGATACAATTAAATAATGAACTATTGGAGGGAGCGGAGCCAGCCGTATCGACCTGGCCAAGCGACGCCGTTTAAGGTGAGTCGGAGCAAGATTGAGCTGTTTATGCAGTGTCCGCGTTGTTTCTGGCTGGATACGCGGCTGAAGATTACGCGACCAAATGGCCCGCCATTTAACATCAATAAAGCAATCGACGAATTACTCAAGAAGGAGTTCGACACCTATCGTGCGAAAGGCGAGCCGCATCCGTTGATGGTCGAGCACAAAGTCCAGGCAATCCCATTCCTACATGCGGACTTGGATAAATGGCGCGAGAATTTCGTAGGCGTAGTAAAACTGCATGAGCCGACGAATCTGCACGTATTCGGAGCGGTCGACGATTTATGGATAAATCCGGACGGGGAAGTCATCGTCGTGGACTACAAAGCTACGGCCAAAGACAAAGAAGTTGGCATCGATTCCGAGTGGCAGATCAGCTACAAGCGCCAGATGGAAGTCTATCAGTGGCTGCTGCGCCAGAATGGGTTCAAGGTTAATGACATCGGCTATTTCGTATACTGCAACGGGCGACTGGATTTGGATGGCTTCAACAACCGCGTGGAATTCAAAACCAAAATCATTCCATATACCGGCGACGATTCGTGGGTCGAACCGACGCTCATACAAATGAAAGAATGCATGGAAGGCGCCATGCCCGCCGTCGGCACTGCCGCCATGGGCGGCCCGTGTGACTTCTGCACTTACGCTCGCCAGCGCACCGAACTGACGATACAAGCACTTCACGCGCGGAACCCTAAGAAGCTACAGGGCTAACCATTGTCTGCTATAATTAGCATGTAATGACAGCGTTTGCGAATTTGGTCTCATCGATCTCACGTTCATCGGCCGCTGGCCGGTAGTTATTAATATATTCCAGATTTGTCATTAAACGCTAATTCCTAAAAGAGGACATATGTTAGACATCCAATTCATCCGTGATAATCCGGAGCTGGTTGAAGAAAAATCGAAACAAAAAGGCTACAACGTCGATGTACGCCAGCTGTTGCAGCTCGATGAGGAGCGGCGTAACCTGATCCCAAACATTGACACACTTCGACAAAAACGTAACGAAAATGCTGACAAGGTCAAACGAGTTGGCGGCAAACCTAACGAGGCGCTCATTAAGCAAGGCCAGCTTATTAAGATGGAGCTTACTCAGGTTGAAGAACAGCTTATAGGCGTGGAAGAGCAATACGAGAAGTTGCTGAAGGCCGTGCCAAATATGCCGACGAACGACGTGCCGGTCGGTTTGAGTGAAGATGAAAATAAAATTGCTAAGCGGGTTAGCGAACCGAAGCAATTTGACTTTGAGCCGAAGCAACACTGGGAGTTGGCCGAGCCGCGTGATCTGATCGACAAAGAGCGCGCCGCCAAAATTTCGGGCAGCCGTTTCGCATATATCAAGGGCGACCTCGTACGTCTGCAGTTCGCAATCATGCAATTCGTGGTGAATGCACTTGGTGACGAGAAGGTGCTCGAAAAGCTTATCGAAGAAAATCACTTGAACCTCGTGGCCAAGCCGTTTACGCCAGTTCTGCCGCCGGCAATGCTGCGCACAGAGCCGTATGTGGCGAGCGCTCGTCTGAACGCCGAAGAGGTGACGTATCGAGCGGGCCAACCTGAAGACGATTTATGGTTGAATGCTAGCGCGGAACATACATTGTGTACGATGTACTGGAACGAGATTCTGCTGGAAGAGCAGCTACCTATCCGTTACATTGGTTACAGTACTTCCTTCCGCCGTGAAGCCGGCACGTATGGCAAAGACACCGAAGGCATCATCCGTATGCACCAGTTTGACAAGCTCGAAATGGAAGTATTCAGCACGCCGGAAACCGGCCTGGACGAACATTTATTGTTGGTCGCTATCCAGGAATACTTGGTGCAACAGCTTGATTTACCGTATCAGGTTTTGCAAAAGTGTACGTTCGATATCGGCAAGCCAAATGCACGCGGTATTGATATCGAAGTCTGGTTCCCGGGCCAGGGCAAATACCGCGAGACGCATACTGCCGATTTCATGACTGACTATCAGGCGCGCGACCTGAAAGTTCGAACACGCCGCAAAGACGGCTCGGTAGAGCTTGTACATACAAACGACGCGACCGCGTTTGCGCTCGGCCGCATTATGGCGGCGATCATGGAAAACAATCAGACCGCTGACGGTCATTTCATAGTTCCGGAAGTCTTGCGGCCGTACATGGGTGGCCAAGCAGAGATATAATATAAGTGAGGAGCAGGGCACACGTGCCAAGCTTTCAAGCTTAACAAAGGGGGAGTATGATGCAAAAACTCGAAATCACTGGCGTACACACCAGCGTCGACGATAAGCTACAAAGATACGTAACCAAAAAGATCGGCAAGCTTGACACTTACATTGCACGCCATGCACGTAAAAGCGCACATGCTGAAGTACTTCTGAAGAAAAACATGCCGAAGAGCAACAGAGCGTCGTTTGCCTGTGAGGTAGTCTTGCATCTGCCACATGAGGTTTTGCGGGTAGAAGAAGCGACTCTTAATTTGTATGCAGCAGTGGATATCGTCGAAGAGAAGTTGAAGCATCAGCTCAAAAGATACAAAGAATTACATGCCAATCCCAAGCTCCACCGCCGTGTCATTGCGCGGCTGAAACGGCAGATAGCCTGAGTTTGATGGCTGAAGTTCTAGTGAGACATGATAAAATCTCTCGCGTTTCAAGCGACGAAACTGTACAATGAATACCAATGATTTCAGGTGTTGAAGACAGGAGTAATTGTTAGTATGCATTTTCTTTTGAAAAAGGTTCTGGGGGACCCGCAAGCTAAAACGATCAAGCGGCTACGCAAACGGGCCAAAGAAGTAGAAAAACTTAGCCCGAAGTACGAAAAGATGTCGGACGAAAAGCTGCGGGAGCAAACGGCGGTATTAAAGAAACGGCTCGAGAAAGAATCACTCGACGATATTTTGCCGGACGCATTCGCGGTGGTGCGTGAGGCTGCTACCCGGGTGCTCAATCAACGTCATTTCGAGGTACAGCTCATCGGCGGTATGGTGCTGCACGAAGGCAATGTGGCTGAAATGAAGACCGGTGAAGGCAAGACGTTGGTGGCGACGCTGCCGATGTACCTGAACGCGCTGACCGGCAAAGGCG
>Ga0187809_10000315_pt1 | contig 28165 bp, 22 predicted proteins | sample NC_wetland_sal_i_8_FD_132415 | JGI IMG/M metagenome (GOLD analysis project Ga0187809, IMG submission 132415) | Wetland sediment microbial communities from Neuse River Estuary, North Carolina, USA - ASW_4 | ecosystem: Environmental > Aquatic > Freshwater > Wetlands > Sediment | place: USA: North...
CGCCCTCCCTCTCGTCGTCCCCCCTTCGTCGTCTCCTCTTCCGCACCCCTTCGTCGTCTTCCGTTCCGTCCTCCGTCCGTTCCCGTCCGCGAGCACGGCAGTTCGGTCCGAGCACGGCAGTCCTGCCTGCCGTGCTCGACACCAACTGCCGTGCTCGGCGGGGCGGCCGTGGTCGGTGGGACCGGGGGCCCCGTGGGAGCGGGCTGTTCGGCGGGGCGGGCGGGCTCGGGAGCGAGGTGCTCGACACGAGTCGTCCGGGTCGGCGCGGGGGGCCTCGGCGGGTGTCGTCGCGTAGCCTGGCGCCACACAACTGAACACGCTGCTCGAGCCGCGGCGGGAGAGATCCCGCCGACGAGCGGGGCGCCGTAGGAGCAACCCTCCCCGGGAATCTCTCAGGCACCCGTACCGCCGCGGCGAGGCGACTCTGGAAAGCGGCCCGCGAGGGCCCACCGACGGTGCAAGCCGGCGCGCGCCGAGGGGCGCGGACCGGTAAAACTCTCAGGTCGCCCGGTTCGCCGGGCGGATGACAGAGCGGGGAGGCCCCACCGTTCCGGCTGTCGCCGGACGTCCCCGAGGAGGCCCCGGCGTGATGGACCGTGCGACGAACGACGCGACGCACCGCGTGACCGACGGTGCGATCGACGACGTGACCGACGTCGTGAAGAACGGCGTGACCGACGCGACGACCGGCGTCACCGACCACCGCACGCCGCCTGCCCGCGACTTCGCCGACCGGCACGTCGGCCCGCGCGGCGCCCAGGTGGACCGCATGCTCGCCGCGGTGGGGTACGACGACCTGGCGGCGCTCGTCGCGGCGGCGGTGCCGGCGGCGATCCGCACCGACCGGCCGCTCGACCTGCCGGCGGCCCGCACGGAGGCGCAGGTGCTGGCGGCCCTGCGCGGGCTGGCCGCGGAGAACCGACCCCTGGCGTCGATGATCGGCCAGGGCTACTACGGCACGGTGACGCCCGCCGTCATCAGGCGGAACGTGCTGGAGTCGCCCGCCTGGTACACGAGCTACACGCCGTACCAGGCCGAGATCAGCCAGGGCCGGCTCGAGGCGATGCTCACGTTCCAGCAGGTGGTGGAGGACCTCACGGGGCTGGCCGTGGCCGGGGCGTCGCTGCTCGACGAGGCGACGGCGGTCGCGGAGGCCGTGACGCTCATGTGGCGCGCCGCCAAGGGCGTGCCCGGCACGGTGGTGCTCGACGCCGACCTGTTCGGCCAGTCCCTCGCGGTGGCGCGCGGGCGCGCCGAGCACGTGGGGCTGCCGGTGGTGGTGGCCGACCTGTCGGACGGCCTGCCGGAGGTGGAGGGCGCGCTCGTCGGCGTCGTCGTGCAGCAGGTGGGGGCCTCCGGCCGGCTGCACGACGTGGCGGCCGTGGTCGAGGCGGCGCACGCGCGCGGGGCGCTGGTCACCGTCGCCGCCGACCTGCTCGCGCTGACGCTGCTGGCCGCGCCCGGCGACGTCGGGGCGGACGTCGCGGTGGGCTCGGCGCAGCGGTTCGGCGTGCCGATGTTCGGCGGCGGGCCGCACGCGGCGTTCATCGCCGTGCGGTCCGGACTCGAGCGGCAGCTGCCGGGTCGGCTCGTCGGGGTGTCGGTGGACGCCGACGGCGCGCCCGCCTACCGCCTGGCGCTGCAGACCCGCGAGCAGCACATCCGCCGCGAGAAGGCGACGAGCAACATCTGCACCGCGCAGGCGCTGCTGGCGGTGGTCGCGGCGATGTACGCCGTGCACCACGGCCCGGACGGCCTGCGCGCCATCGCGGAGCGCGTCCACGCGCACGCCCGCGCTCTCGCGGCCGCGCTGCGGGCCGACGGCGTCACGGTGGAGCACGACGAGCTCTTCGACACCGTCCGCGCCGTGGTGCCGGGCCGCGCCGCGATCGTCGTCGAGGCGGCCGGGATCCTCGGCGTCAACGTCTGGGCGCCGGACGCCGACCACGTGCAGGCGACGTGCGACGAGGTGACGACGGAGGCGCACGTGCGGTCCGTCGTGGCGGCGTTCCGCGCCGAGCGTTCGCTCGCGAACGGGCACCCGGACGCCCTGACGGCGCTCGCGGGCACGCATCCCGCGCTCGCCGAGGTGTGGGAGCTGCTGCCGCAGCAGCGCGGGGAGGACGAGCCCGCCGGCGCGCTCGACGACGACGCCGCGCCGGCGACGCCGGCCGCCCCCGGCTCCCCTGCGGACCCGGCGCCCGCGGCGGGCCCGTCCTCGGCCGGCGCGCCGACGGGCATCCCGCCCGAGCAGCGTCGCAGGTCGGCGTACCTGCAGCACCCGGTGTTCCACCGCTACCGCAGCGAGACCGCGCTCCTGCGGTACCTGCGGCGCCTGTCGGACAAGGACCTGGCGCTGGACCGGACGATGATCCCGCTGGGCAGCTGCACCATGAAGCTCAACGCCGCGGTCGAGATGGAGCCCATCAGCTGGCCCGGCTTCGCGGACATCCACCCCTTCGCGCCCGACGACCAGACGAAGGGCTACGGCACGCTCGTCGACGACCTGTCCGGCTGGCTGGCCGAGATCACGGGCTACGACGCGGTGAGCGTGCAGCCCAACGCCGGCAGCCAGGGCGAGTACGCCGGGCTGCTGGCCATCGGCGCGTACCACCGCAGCCGCGGCGAGGCGCACCGCGACGTGTGCCTCATCCCGGCGAGCGCGCACGGCACCAACGCGGCGAGCGCCGCGCTGGCGGGGCTGCGCGTGGTCGTCGTGGCCACGGCCGACGACGGCTCGATCGACCTGGACGACCTCCGCCGGCGGCTCGACGACCACGCGGGCCGCGTCGCGGCGATCATGCTCACCTACCCCTCGACGCACGGCGTGTACGAGGAGGGCGTGCGCACCGTCGCGGAGCTGGTGCACGCGGCCGGCGGCCAGGTCTACATCGACGGCGCGAACCTCAACGCGCTCGTCGGCCTGGCGCGTCCCGGCGAGCTCGGGGGCGACGTCAGCCACCTCAACCTGCACAAGACGTTCTGCATCCCGCACGGCGGCGGCGGTCCCGGGGTGGGCCCGGTGGCGGTCAAGGCGCACCTGGCGCCGTTCCTCCCGGGCGACCCCACCCCCGGCAGGGGGAGCCATCCGTCCGCACGGTGGAGCCGGCACGCTGCCGACACGCCGGCAGAGGTGTCGAACGGCTCCACCGAAGCCCGGTCGGGGGGCGAGATGGCACCCGTCGCGGCCGCGCGGTGGGGCTCGGCCGGCATCCTGCCCATCTCGTGGGCCTACGTGGCGCTCATGGGCGGCGACGGCCTGACCCGGGCGACCGAGGCGGCGGTGCTCGCCGCCAACTACGTCGCGGCGCGCCTCAAGGACGCCTTCCCCGTGCTCTACACGGGCCCCGGCGGGCTCGTCGCGCACGAGTGCATCCTCGACCTGCGGGCCATCACGCACGAGACGGGCGTCACCGCCGAGGACGTCGCCAAGCGGCTGGCGGACTACGGCTTCCACGCCCCGACGCTCGCGTTCCCCGTGCCCGGGACCCTCATGGTCGAGCCGACCGAGAGCGAGGACCTCGCCGAGCTGGATCGGTTCGTCGAGGCGATGCTCGCCATCCGGCGCGAGATCGACGAGATCGGCGCGGGCACCTGGCCGCTCGAGGACTCGCCGCTGCGCAACGCACCGCACACCGCGGCCGCGGTGACGGCCGACGAGTGGACCCACCCCTACGCCCGCGAGGTCGCCGCCTTCCCGGTGCCGGGGCTGCGAGACGACAAGTACTGGCCGCCCGTGCGCCGCATCGACGGCGCCTACGGCGACCGCCACCTCGTCTGCTCGTGCCCGCCGGTCGAGGCGTTCACGGAGGCGGCCCGATGACCCAGGAGGACCCCATGGCGGAGACGGTCGCCGACACGCACTCCCCGCTGCACGACGAGCACGTGGCGCTCGGCGCCACGATGACGCCCTTCGCGGGCTGGCTCATGCCGCTGCGCTACTCGTCGGACCTCGCCGAGCACACCGCGGTCCGCACCGCCGCCGGGCTCTTCGACCTGTCCCACATGGGCGAGATCGCGGTGCACGGACCGCAGGCCGCGGCGTTCCTCGACCACGCCCTGGTGGGCGCGATCTCCCGCGTCGCACCCATGCGCGCGAAGTACACGATGATCTGCGCGCCGGACGGCGGCGTCATCGACGACCTCGTCGTCTACCGCGTGGCCGACGAGGAGTTCATGGTCGTGGCCAACGCCTCGAACGCCGCGACGGTGGTCGCGGAGCTGGTCGCGCGTGCGGCCGGCTTCGACGTCGAGCTGCGCGACGACTCGTCGGCCACCGCGCTCGTCGCGGTGCAGGGCCCGCGCGCCGCCGAGATCCTCCGGGCGACAGCCGGCCTGGCGGAGGACCCCGCGATCTCGGGCGGCACGGCGTTCGACGAGCTCAAGTACTACGCGTGCCTGCGGATGCGGTTCGCGAGGCAGCCCGTGCTCGTCGGCCGCACCGGGTACACCGGGGAGGACGGCTACGAGATCTGGCTCGAGGCGGACCGTGCCCCCGCCCTGTGGCGCGCGCTGCTCGCGGCGGGACAGCCGTTCGGCCTGGTGCCCGCCGGGTTGGCGGCGCGCGACAGCCTTCGGCTGGAAGCCGGCATGCCGCTGTACGGCAACGAGCTGGACCGCACCACGACGCCGTTCGACGCGGGCCTCGGGCGCGTGGTCGCGCTCGACAAGACCGCGACCGTCGGGCCGGCGGACTTCGTCGGGCAGGCGGCCCTCGCCGCCCGGGCGCAGGCCCCGGCCCGGCGCGTGCTCGTCGGCCTGGCCGGCGACGGGCGGCGGGCCGCGCGCCACGGCTACCCGGTGCTGTCCGGGACCGACGAGGGGGCCACCGTGGTGGGCACCGTGACGTCCGGCGCTCCGTCGCCGACACTGGGTCACCCGGTGGCGATGGCCTACGTCGCACCCGAGGTGGCTGCGGAGGGCACGCGGCTCGCGGTCGACGTGCGCGGCCGCGCCGAGCCCGTGCACGTGGTGCCGCTGCCGTTCTACCGCCGTCCCCGCTGATCCCCCGTCCGCCGAGTCCCGAAGGAGCCCTCATGAGCGGCCAGCCGCCCACCCACCTGCAGTACACCGCCGACCACGAGTGGTACGCCGCCGGCAGTCCGGCCACCGTGGGGATCACCGACGTCGCGGCCGAGGCGCTGGGCGACATCGTCTACCTCGAGCTGCCGGCCGTCGGGGCCGCCGTGGCGGCCGGCACGGTGGTCGGCGAGATCGAGTCGACGAAGTCGGTCTCGGAGCTCTTCTCCCCGGTGACGGGCACGGTGGTGGAGGTCAACCAGGCGGCTGTGGATGACCCGGCGATGGTCAACGCGGACCCGTACGGTGCCGGCTGGCTGCTGAAGATCGAGGTCACGGGCACCGGGCAGCTGCTGTCCGCCGAGGAGTACGCGGCCCTCGCGCCGCGCTGACCAGCCAGTTAGCTCAGCGTCGACGCCGCAGGTCACCCGTAGGTGCGAGGACCTATGTCCCTTGCGCCAAAAGGGTGATTCGCGGGTCCGTATGGTGATCGTCTGTATCTGAGGGCGGACATACGGGTCATTCTTGGCGCAGCGCGTTCGGCACCACGGGGGCATCGTGATGGCGAGAGGTGTGGTGGAAGTGGCGTCATAGACCGCCCGGGCCGCCCTCTCATTCGGTACGCAGCTGTACAACGACCGTGCGGACGGGCCGCGCGGTCGTCGGCAGACCGGAGGGCACCATGAGCATGCTTGAGACGACGACCAGCACGAGGTCAGCCATCCTCGGCGATCCGCTCACACGTCGTGAGAAGGTCGTCCTGGCCGAGCTCGGGGAGGACGTCACGCTCGAGGAGATCGCCACGCGACTCTTCGTGACGCGCAACACGGTGAAGTCCCAGGTTCGTTCGGTGTACCGCAAGATCGGCGCCTCGACGCGCGCCGAGGCGGTCGCCTGGGCGCAGGAGCACGGCGTCCGCTGACGTCGCGGCGGTCCCCGCCGCGCTCTCGACGGGCCTTCCGCGCGCGGTCGCGCGGTGGGCGGTGCATCTCCGGGGCTCGCTCGGCTCCTCGCCGGGCGGGCCCTTCGTCGTCCACGGCAGCGACCGGGGTTCGCGACGGCCCGCAGCGACCTGAGAGACTGCGGGCATGGCCGCACCACAGCTCGTCGTCGCCGGAGCGGTGGTCGACGATCTCCACGATCCGCAGCGCCTGCTCGCCGCCCGGCGCGCGGTGCCCGCGAGCCTGGCCGGCCGGTGGGAGTTCCCCGGCGGCAAGGTCGACCCCGGCGAGTCGCCCGAGGAGGCGCTGCACCGCGAGCTTCGCGAGGAGCTCGGGATCCGCGTGGGGCTGGGTGCCGAGCTGGTCGGGCCCGACGACGGCGCCTGGGTGCTGTCCACGCGCTACGTCATGCGGCTGTGGCTCGTCGAGATCGCGTCGGGCACGCCCGAGCCGCTCGTCGAGCACGACGAGGTGCGCTGGCTGGCGCCCGGGCAGTGGCACGACGTGCCGTGGCTCGACTCCGACGTTCGCATCGTCCAGGCCCTCGCCGCCGCCGTCGGCGACGGCGCCCTCCCCTCCGCCTGAGCCGTTCACCCTCTGCGAACGCGCTGGCACTCGCGGCAGGAGAGTGCTAATCCTGGTGCCGTAGCCACGGCGGCCGGGGAGGTCGCCGGCACTCGGGGTCGCGGGAGGTCCGCGGCCCGCGGACGACGGAGGTGAGGGCTATGGCTACCCGTTTCGACCCCTTCGCGGAGATGGACCGCCTGCTGGGTCAGATGTTCACGTCGGAGCGCTCGTCGATCGCGATGCCGATGGACCTGTACCGCGTCGGCGACCACTACGTGCTCCACGTCGACCTGCCGGGTGCCGACCCGGGGAGCATCGACGTCAACGTCGAGGACCGCACGCTGACCATCCGCGCGCAGCGCACCGCCGTGTCGGACGAGAGCGACGCGCAGTGGCTCACGCGGGAGCGGGCCGTGGGCACCTATGCGCGGCAGCTCACCGTGGGCCGCGGCCTCGCGCTCGACCAGATCACGGCGACGTACACCGACGGCGTGCTGACGCTGTCGATCCCGGTGGCCGAGGAGGCCAAGCCGCGCAAGATCGCGGTGACGCACGGCAGCACCGAGCAGCACACCATCACCGCGGAGCCCGCGAAGGGCTGACGGTCACCGCGCTGCGACAAGCCGATCGCCGCCGCCGAGGGCCCGGCACCCACACGGGGTGACCGGGCCCTCATGCGTCAGGGCAGCGCGGCGGCGATGCGCGCGATCGCCTCGTCGAGCAGCGGGCGGGACGCGGCCAGGTTGAGGCGCGCGAAGCCGTCGCCCTCGGCACCGAAGGCGTGCCCGTCGACGAGCGCGACGCGCGCCTTGTCCAGCAGGAAGTCCGCGGTGGCCACGCCCGCCGGCACCCCGGACGCCCGGAAGTCCAGCCAGGCGAGGTAGGTGGCCTCGGGCGGCGTCCACCGGACGGCCGGCAGCCGCTCGGCGAGCAGCCGCCCGACGAGATCGATGTTCCCCGCGAGGGCGTCGAGCAGCCCGTCGAGCCACGGGCCGCCGTGGCGGAAGCCCGCCTGGTGGGCGATGGACGCGACGTGGCTCACGCCGTCGGAGGCCAGCTGCGGCAGCAGCGCCAGCTCGGGGGCCGCGGGTCCGGGCACCGCCACGGCGGCCTTGAGCCCGGCGAGGTGGAACGTCTTGGCGCCGGAGTGCAGCGCGATGGCGTCCGGGATGACGGTCGTGGTGGGCGTCACCACGGGCCGGGTGCCGTCGGGGCGAGGTGGCACGAGCGCGGCGTGGATCTCGTCGGCCACCACGCGCACCCGCCAGTCCGCGGCGAGCTCGCCCAGGGCCGCCAGCTCGTCGGCGGTGTGGACCACGCCGGTGGGGTTGTGCGGCTGGCACAGCAGGAGCACCGCCCGGTGCCCGCCCGCCTTGGCCTGCCCGAAGGCACGGTCCAGGGTCTCGAGGTCGAGCCGACCCGTCGCGCCGAGCGGCGCCGTGACGATCCGGCGGCCGGCGTGCTCGGCGAACGTGCGGAACGGCGGGTACACGGGCGGCGTGATGACCACGGCGTCGCCGGGCTCCGTGAGCAGCCGCAGCACGTGGGCGATCCCCTGCATGACGTCCGGGACCAGCCGTGCGGTGGCCGGGTCGACCGCCCAGCCCCACCGGTCCTCCGCGAACTGGGCGAACGCCTCGGCGTACCCGCGGTCACCCTCGTAGCCGGTGTCGCCGCTGGTCATCGCGTCCTGCACGGCGCGCAGCACGGGCTCGGGCGGCACCACGTCCATCTCCGCGACGAACAGGGGCAGCACGTCCGGCGGGTGGTGCCGCCACTTCTCCGACGTGCGGGTCCGCAGCCGCTCCAACGGCACGTCGAACGGCGCCACCATCTGCTCGCTCACACCTCACCCCTCCACCGCACCGCTGCTCGCGTGCCGACCGGGCATGCGCCCATGCCCAAGCCCGTGCGTCGGCTCGGCACTCGCTCATCGGCTCGGCAGGTGCTGCTGCCGAGCCGATGACGACGTGCCGACCGCGCGGCGTGGGACGCGCCGCGCCGGACCCTCACAGCGTGGCACGCACCGCCCGCGTGGCGGCCATGACGTGCTCGAGCGACGGGGTGACCTCCGCGTAGCGGCGCGTCTTGAGGCCGCAGTCGGGGTTGACCCACAGCCGCGCCGGGTCAATGGCGTGGACCGCGCCGGCCAGCAGCTCGGTGACCTCGTCGACGGAGGGGACGCGGGGCGAGTGGATGTCGTAGACACCCGGGCCGATGCCGCGCTCGTAGCCGGCCGCGGCGATGTCGTCGACGATCTCCATCTTGGAGCGCGCCGCCTCGATCGACGTCACGTCGGCATCGAGGTGGTCGATGGCACCGAAGATCTGCCCGAACTCCGAGTAGCACAGGTGCGTGTGGATCTGCGTGTCCGGCCGCACACCACTCGTCGCGAGCCGGAAGGAGCGCACCGACCAGTCCAGGTACGCGGCGTGGTCCTTGGCACGCAGGGGCAGCAGCTCGCGCAGCGCGGGCTCGTCCACCTGGACGATCGCGATCCCTGCGGCCTCGAGGTCGGCGATCTCGTCGCGCAGCGCGAGGGCCACCTGGTTGGCGGTCGCGCCCAGCGGCTGGTCGTCGCGCACGAACGACCAGGCCAGGATGGTCACCGGCCCCGTGAGCATGCCCTTGACCGGCTTGCTGGTGAGGGACTGGGCGTAGCCGGCCCACTCCACCGTGATGGGCCGCGGCCGGGACACGTCGCCCCACAGGATCGACGGCCGCGTGCACCGCGAGCCGTACGACTGCACCCAGCCGTTCTCCGTCACGGCGAAGCCGTCGAGGTTCTCGGCGAAGTACTGCACCATGTCGTTGCGCTCGGGCTCGCCGTGCACCAGCACGTCCAGCCCGATCTCCTCCTGCAGCGCCACGACCCGCGCGATCTCGGCGCGCATCTCGTCCTGGTACTGCGCGTCCGTCAGCTCGCCGCGGGCATGCGCGGCGCGCGCGAGCCGGATCTCGGGCGTCTGCGGGAACGAGCCGATGGTCGTCGTCGGCAGGGCCGGCAGGTGCAGGCGGGCGTCCTGCGCCGCCAGCCGGGCGGCGAACGGGCCGCGGTGGAACGCGTCCTCGTCGAGCGCCGCGGCCCGGGCGCGGACGGCGGGCACGACGACGCCGGGCGCGGCGGCCCGTGCGGCGCGCGCGTCGGCCGCCGCCAGGAGCGCCTCGTGGACGGCCTCGCGTCCTTCGGACAGGCCGGTGGCGAGCGTCACCACCTCGGTGACCTTCTGGTCGGCGAACGCCAGCCACTCGACGAGCGACGGGTCCAGGTGCGGCTCGTCGGCCACGTCGTGCGGCACGTGGAGCAGCGACGTCGAGGTGCCCACGGTGACGGCGGCCGCGCCGATGGTCTCGAGCCGCTCGAGCGTGGACAGCGCCGCGTCGAGGTCGGCGCGCCAGATGTTGTGGCCGTCGATCACGCCGCCCACCAGGGTCTTCGTCTCCAGGCCGGGCACGGGGCCGGCGGGCGCGGTGCCGCGGACGAGGTCGAGCGCCAGGGCCTCGACGTCGGTGGCCGCCAGCACCGGGAGCGCGTCGCCGAGGTCGCCGTAGGGCGCGGCGACGAGGAGCGCGGGGCGGTCCGTGAGCGCGCCCAGCACGCCGTACGCGTGCGCCGCGGCGGCGACGAGGCGCTCGGCCGGCACGGCGGTCGACTCGGACACGAGCGCCGGCTCGTCGAGCTGCACCCAGGTGGCGCCCGCGGCGGCCAGCGCCGAGAGCACCTGCGCGTACACCGGGAGCAGGTCGTCCAGGCGGTCGATCGGCGCGGCGTCGTCGGGCGCGCCTGCGGCCGGCTTGGCGAGCGCGAGGAACGTCACCGGGCCGACGAGCACGGGCCGCGTGAGCACGCCGTCGGCCTTGGCCTCGGTGAACTCGCGCACCACGCGGTCGTCGGCGAACCGGAACGTGGTGCCGGGGCCGATCTCCGGGACGAGGTAGTGGTAGTTCGAGTCGAACCACTTGGTCATCTCGAGCGGCAGGTCGTCGCCGCGTCCGCGCGCCAGGGTGGAGTAGCCCGCCAGGTCGAGACGCCCGTCGGCGTCGGGCAGGTCGGCGAAGCGCTCCGGGATGGCGCCCGTGAGCACCACGGCGTCGAGCACCTGGTCGTAGAACGAGAAGTTGCCGGGGATCGCGGCGTCGTCCGGGGACAGGCCCAGCTCCGCGAGGCGGTCGCGCGTGCGCTTGCGCAGCGCCGCGGCGGTCGTCTCGACCTCGTCGGCGCTCGCCTTGCCGGCCCAGAAGGCCTCGAGCGCCTTCTTGAGCTCGCGCCGGGGACCGATCCGCGGGTAGCCCAGGATCGTGCCGGTGGGGAAGGCGGTGGACTGCGTCATCAGGGGTTCCTCGGGGTGGGGCGGGAGGTGAGGTCGACGGCGTCGAGCAGGTCGAGCGCCGCCTCGTGGCGGTTGAACGTGTACAGGTGGATGCCGGGTGCGCCGCCGTCGAGCACGCCGGAGACCAGGTCGGCGGCGAACCGGATGCCGCGGCGGTGCCGCTCCGCCTCGTCGTCCGCCGATCCCAGCAGCTCGAGCAGCTCGCGCGGCACGGGCACGCCGGTGAGCTCGGCGGTGCGCAGCAGCCGGGCCGGGTCGGTGGTGGCCAGCAGCCCCGGGATGATGGGGATGGTCACACCGGCCACGCGTGCCTCGGCGACCAGGTCCAGGTAGGCGTCGGCGTCGTAGAACACCTGCGTGATGGCGAAGTCGGCGCCGGCCCGCTGCTTGTCGAGCAGCGCCTGGATGTCCTGCGCGCGGGTGCTGCCGGCCACCGCGTTGCCACGGGGGAACGCGGCGACGGCGATCGACAGCGGCTTGACGCGCGCCCGTACGGCTTGCGCCGGGCTCGTCGCGCAACGGTCCGCCTCGATGCGGCGCAGCAGCTCGACGAGCCCCGCGGCCGTCGGCAGGCCGTCCGGGTGCGGCTGCCACGACTCGGCGCCGGAGGGCGGGTCGCCCCGCAGCGCGAGGAACGAGCGCACGCCCTCGTCGAGGAACTCGCCGACGATCGTGGCGACCTCGTCGCGGGACGTCCCCACGCAGGTCAGGTGCGCGATGGGCGTGAGGGTGGTCTCGCGCAGGATGCGGCTGACGAGCGCGCGCGACGTGGTGCGGGTGCGGCCGGAGGCGCCGTAGGTGACGGAGACGAAGTCCGGGTGCGTGGCCTCGAGCGCGCGCACGGTCTCCCATGTGCGGGGCGCGTTGTCGATGTCGCGCGGCGGGAAGAGCTCGAACGAGAGGGTGGGCCGGTCCGCGGGGGCGCGCGGCGGCGCGGCCGGTGCCGGTCGCTGCGCCGTGCCCACGGCGGGCTCGCTCATCACGTCTCCATCGTTCCCGGCGGAAGCACCCACTCCCTCGTGACGAGGGGGGTTGCTGCGGCGTCGACGAGCCGGGTCTCTCGGCCGCTCTGGATGGTCGTGTGGATGGTACGTATCTGCCCACATGCCGGGCAAGCGAGCCCAGCGGGCGAGACGCGCGGTGCTGCCAGGCGGTCCGTCACCGGTGCTGGCGCACGGCGAGACCTTCCTCGCCGTGCTGCGGCGGCCGCTGCCAGGGCATCGCCCCGAAGGCGCCGACCGGCACCGTGTGCAGCGCGCGGTCCAGGCGCAGGAGCATGGCGAGGTCGGCGTCGTCCGGCGCCGAGTACGCCCGCGCCGCGCCCCGCAGCACCTCGCCGGATTCGTCCGGCTTGTCGGCCATGCCGCGATGCTAGCTCCGGCTCCTGGGCGCGGACCCGGTCGGACGGTGGAATCACCCGCCGTGCGGCACGGCGAGGCAGCCCACCAGGTGGTCGTCGACGACGCCGCACGCCTGCATGCCGGCGTACGCGGTGGTCGGCCCGACGAAGCGGAACCCGAGCGACTTGAGCTCGCGTGCCAGCGCCACCGACTCCGGCGACGTCGCCGGCACGTCGGCCCACGTCGACGGCCGAGCGCGCGTGCCTTCGGGACGGTGGCTCCACACCACCTCGTCGAGCGTGCGCCCGGCCTCGTGGAGCGCGACGAGCGCCCGCGCGTTGTGCACCGTCGCCTCGATCTTCAGCCGGTTGCGCACGATCCCGGCGTCCGCCAGCAGCCGCGCCACGTCGTCGTCGCCGAACGCGGCCACGGTGCCCGGGTCGAACCCGGCGAATGCCGCGCGGAACCCCGGCCGCTTGCGCAGCACGATCGCCCAGGAGAGCCCCGACTGGAACCCCTCGAGCGCCAGGCGCTCGAACAGCGCCGTGTCGTCGTGCACCGGGCGCCCCCACTCCTCGTCGTGGTACGCCTCCATGAGGGGGTCGCCGGAGCCGAAGCAGCGGAACGGCACGGTCGTCGTCATGCGCGCATCCTCGCGTGCCGCGCCGACACGGCGCGCCGCGCGCCGCCGCCCGGGTGCGGCCGGGCCGGCGCGGGGCGGGGCTGGGGGCGGCTCACCGCCACCCCTACCGGCCGAGCGCCCGCAGGATGCGTGCCGCCGAGACCTTCTCGGGCGTGCCGAGGTGCTGCGCGAACAGGGACACCCGCAGCTCCTCGAGCTGCCACCGCACGGTGTCCAGCGCGGCCTGGCGCGCGGGGTCGGGCGCCGCCGCGGCGGCGCGGGCCACCACCTCGTCGTACGCCTCGCGCACCTGCCGCACCTGGGCCTCGAGCGCGGCGTCGCGGTGCGGGTTCTCCGCGGCCTTCGCCAGCCGGTACGTGGCCGCCCGCAGGTAGCGGGTCAGGCGCGGCAGCCGAGCCGCGCCGGCGCGCACGACGAAGCCCGGCCCGACGAGCTCGGCGAGCTGGGCGCGCACGTCGCGCGCCGCGGCGACGAGCGCCAGGCTGGACGACGACCGCACCGCGGCGTCGGCCTCGCGCCACGCGGTGAGCACGTCGACGAGCGTGCCGACGATGCGGTGCACCTCGTCCTCGAGCCGGTCGCGCAGCACGCCGCGCACCTCGTCGTAGGCCGCGCGGTCCCGCACCGCGGACGGGTCCGGCACCAGCGCGTCGATGGCCGCCAGCTGCACGTCCGTGACCAGGGCCGGCGTGCTCGGGTACGGGCTCGCGGCCAGCGCGAGCGCCTCGGCGCCGCTCCACCGCGTGGTGACCCGCGCGGTGCCGAGCCCCACGTCGGCCAGCAGCAGCCGGCGCAGGCCGGCGCGGTGCGCCGCCTCGGCGGCGGCCGGCGAGCCGAGCACCCGTACGCCCACGGGTCCCCGCCCGGTGGTCGCGTCCGCGTCGAGGTCGGCGAGTGCCGGGTACGCCTTGACGGCGACCCCGCGGGCACTGGTCTCGACGACGAGCGGGAGCGTGAGGTCCGCGGGCCAGGTGGTAAGGCCGTCCCGTTCCAGGGAGACCGCCGCGCTGCGGAGGCCGTCGGTCTCCCCCGGGGGGACGGGCGGTCCCTGCGAGGCGTTGCGGGCGTCCCGGTCGCGCGCGCCGCCCCCCGAGGTTTTCTCCCCCGGACCGGTGCCGGCCGTGCGGCTCCGCGCCGCGTCACCCCCGTGGGCCGCCGGTGGCGCGGCGGCTCGACCGGGGTGGCCGTCACCGGCCGCTGCGTTCGCGGCGCGGGCCTCCTCCATCGCCGCGCGCACGGCGGTGCGGACCGCCGCCGAGACCGCCTCGTCGGACCGCGCCGCCAGGCGCCGCTGCAGCGCGAGCAGGTCGCGTCCCTCGTCGACGATCCCGCCGCCGGCGTCGATCACCCGGAAGGTCATCCGCAGGTGACCCGGCAGCCGCTCGTCGTCGAACGCGTCCGCGGGCACGTCGACGTCGCGCAGGGCGCGGACCGCGGCCGCGAACGACTCGTGGAACGACGGCGCGGCGTCGGCCGCCCGCACCGTGTCCTCCCACGAGGCCAGGTGCTCCGACATCCAGGCGTCCACCGCGCGCGCGACGTCCGGCGCGGGCACCAGCTGCACGCGCACGGGCTTGGGGAGCGTCCGGATGGTGGCCTGCACCAGCTCGGCGCGCAGCCCGGGGACCATCCAGTCGAACCCCTCCGGGCGCAGCCGCGGCAGCACGACGAGCGGCACGTGCACCGTCACGCCGTCCGCCTCGGTGCCCGGCTCGAACTGGTACGTCAGGGGCAGCGACGCGTCGCCCGCCGGCCACCGCTCGGGGAACGCGTGCGCGTCGATCGCGTCCGCACCCGGCCGCAGCACCACGTCGCGCGTGAAGGTCAGCAGGTCGGGGTCCGTGCGGCGGGCGCCCTTCCACCACGTGTCGAAGTGGCGGGCCGAGACCACGTCGTCGGGCACCCGCTCGTCGTAGAAGTCGTAGAGCGCGTCGTCGTCCACCACGAGGTCGCGGCGCCGGGCGCGGGCCTCGAGGCCCTGCGCCTCCTCGAGCAGCCGGCGGTTGGCGTGGAAGAACGTGTGGTGGGTGGTCCACTCGCCCTGGACCAGCGCGTGGCGCAGGAACAGCGCGCGGGCCTCGACCGGGTCCACGCGGGCCAGCAGCACGCGCCGGCCCGCGACCAGCGGGAGGCCGTAGAGGAGGACGCGCTCCGTCACGGTGGCGGCGCCCTGGCGCGGCGACCATCCCGGGTCGGCGTACGTGCGGCGCACCAGGTGCGCGGCCTGCTCCTCGACCCACTCGGGCCGGATGCGGGCCACGTCGCGGGCCCAGAGGCGAGAGGTCTCGACGAGCTCGGCGGCCATGAGCCACCCCGGCGGGCGCCGGGCGAGGGGCGAGCCCGGGAAGATCGCGAACTTCGCGCCGCGCGCCCCGAGGTACTCGTTGCGGGGGCGGGGCGGCCGGCCGGGCGGGGCGCCGCGACGCGGGGCGGCGACCTCCGTCGCCAGCTGCATGCCCACCTGAGACAGCAGGCCGGACAGCAGCGCCCGGTGAACGGGGTCTGCGTCCCATGACCAGCGGGTACGGGTCGCCTCCTCGGGGGGCGCCTCGTTCGCGGGGCCCGACGAGGTCGCCACGGCCCCCGGTGCGACGCGGCGCAGCGGTGCCGACGAGGTGGCGCCGCCGCGGCGGGCGCGGGCCAGGGCGTCGGGCGCGGCGCCGGGCGCCGGGTGCTCGTCGTCCAGCGCGCGCGGGGCGCCCTTCGCGTCGATCCCCAGGGGCTTGGTGAGGTCGCGCAGCTGCGTCACCACGTCCTGCCACTCGCGGATGCGCAGGTAGTTGAGGTGCTCGGCGCGCAGCAGGCGGCGGAACGCGGACCCGGACAGCTCCTTCTGGCGGCGGCGCAGCCACGTCCAGAGGTTGAGGTAGGTGAGCAGGTCGGACGAGGGGTCGGCGAAGCGACGGTGCAGCGCGTCGGCCTCGTCCCGGTGCTCGGCGGGGCGCTCGCGGGGGTCCTGGATGGACAGCGCGGCGGCGATGACGACGACCTCGCGCGCGACCCCGCGCCGCCCGCCCTCCACCACCATGCGCGCCAGGCGGGGGTCGATGGGCAGCTGTGCGAGCGCCCGCCCGACGTCGGTGAGCCGCACGGGTCCGCCCGTCCCGTCGTCCGCACCGTTCGTGAGGGCGCCGAGCTCCGTGAGGAGCGTGACGCCGTCGCGCACCGCGCGGACGTCCGGCCGGTCGACGAAGGGGAAGTCGGCCACCTCGTCGGGCGACCGCACCACCCCGACGGCGACCATCTGGAGGATGACGCTCGCCAGGCTGGTGCGCAGGATCTCCGGCTCGGTGTACCGGGGACGCGCGGCGAAGTCGTCCTCCGCGTAGAGCCGGATCGCCACGCCGGGGGCCAGGCGCCCGGAGCGGCCGGACCGCTGGTTGGCGGAGGCCTGCGAGATGGGCTCGATCGGCAGCCGCTGCACCTTGGTGGCCTTGGAGTACCGCGAGATGCGCGCGGTGCCGGCGTCGACCACGTAGTGCACACCCGGGACCGTGAGCGAGGTCTCGGCGACGTTGGTGGCCAGGACGATGCGGCGCGCTGCGTGCGCCTCGAACACGCGGCGCTGCTCGGCGGCGGACAGCCGCGCGTACAGCGGCAGCAGCTCGAGGGCGTCGGGCCGCCGCGGGTCGGCCAGGCGGGGTCCGAATGCGCCCCGCAGCGCGTCGGTGGCGTCGCGGATCTCGCGCTCACCGGAGAGGAACACGAGCACGTCGCCGGGGCCCTCGGCCATGAGCTCGTCGACCGCCTCGACGATCGCGGTGTCGAGGTCCTTCGGCTCCTTCGTCGGGCCGCCCTCCGGCGGCGCCAGCGGGCGGTAGCGGATCTCCACCGGGTACGTGCGGCCGGTGACCTCGACGATCGGCGCCGGGGTGCCGTCCGGGCCCGCGAAGTGCGCGGCGAACCGTGCGGAGTCGATGGTCGCCGACGTGATGACGAGCGTGAGGTCGGGGCGGCGCGGCAGCAGGCGCGTGAGGTAGCCGAGGAGGAAGTCGATGTTGAGGCTGCGCTCGTGCGCCTCGTCGATGATGAGCGTGTCGTAGCGCCGCAGCATGGGGTCGCGCTGGATCTGCGCGAGGAGCACGCCGTCGGTCATCACCTTGACGAGCGTCTCGTCGGCCGACTCGTCGGTGAAGCGCACCTGGTAGCCGACCGCGCCGCCCAGCGGCACGCCGAGCTCGAACGCGACGCGCTCGGCGACCGAGCGGGCGGCGATGCGGCGGGGCTGCGTGTGACCGATCTGGCCGGCCCGACCCCGGCCGAGCTCGAGCAGGATCTTGGGCAGCTGGGTGGTCTTGCCCGAGCCCGTCTCCCCTGCGACGACGACGACCTGGTGGGCCGCGAGCGCCGCCGCGATGTCGGCCCGGCGCGCCGAGACCGGCAGCTCCTCCGGGTACGTGATGGGCGGCAGGGAGACGGCGGCACGCGCGGCCGCGGCACGCTCCAGGCGTCTCACACTCACGTCGAACGATTCTCCCAGGCTCGCGCGCCATGCTTCGAAGGCTTTGATCCACGTTGGGAACTTCGGCCGGGACGGTCACGTTCAGGTCGAGGGAAAGTCAACCCGGTGTCGGGGATGACTCCGTCGGCGGGACGTCGTAGGGTCGCATTCGGTCGGCCCGGCGATGTGCCGATCGTGATCACGAGGAGCTGGGATGGACGACCTGCGGACTGCCGCTCCGGACCGCATCGGGGTCGAGGTGGTGGACGGGAGCACCGTCGTCAGGCTGATCGGCGAGATCGATGCCGACCTGCGCACGCAGGCCAGCGACTGCATGGGCCTGGCGCTCATGCAGGGCCTGCCGATCGTGGTCGACGCCGGCGACGCGACCTTCGTCGACTCGGCCGGGGTCGCCTTCGTCCTGCAGCTCTACATGGCCGCGCGCGAGGCCGGGATCCCGGTGACGCTGCGCGACCCGCACCGCACGCTGCGCGACGTGCTCGCCGTGGTGCGCGCCGGGACCGGACACGCCGAGGACGACTGGGGCTGAGCTGTCGGTGCGCCTGGTTACGGTCGGCGCATGCGGCTGCTCCACACGTCCGACTGGCACCTGGGCCGCACCCTGCACGGCGTCGACCTGCTGGAGCACCAGGCGGCGTACCTCGACCACCTCGTGGAGCTCGCCCGGGCCGAGCGGGTGGACGCGGTGCTCGTCGCGGGCGACGTGTACGACCGGGCGATCCCGTCGGTCGAGGCCGTCGCGGTGCTCTCCGACGCGCTCGCGCGGCTCGCGGAGACCACGTCGGTCGTCCTGACCTCCGGGAACCACGACTCGTCGACCCGGCTGGGCTTCGGTGCCGCGCTCATGCGCGACCGGGTGCGGCTGCGCACCGCGGTGGCGACCCTCGCCGAGCCCGTGGTGGTGGGCGACGCGCTGGTGTACGGGCTGCCGTACCTCGAGCCCGACTTCGCGCGCGTGCAGCTGGCCGACGACGACGAGCCGCTGGCCCGCTCGCACGAGGCGGTGCTGGCGGCGGCGATGCGCCGGGTGCGCGCGGACCGTGCGCGCCGGCCGGAGCGCCGGGCGGTGGTCATGGCGCACGCGTTCGTCACGGGCGGCCTGCCGAGCGAGTCGGAGCGGGACATCCGCGTCGGCGGCGTGGACCAGGTGGCGGCCGGGGTGTTCGCCGGCGTGGACTACGTGGCGCTCGGGCACCTGCACGGGCCGCAGGCGGTCGCGGGCCCGGCGGGCGCGGTGGTGCGCTACAGCGGGTCGCCGCTGGCGTACTCGTTCGGCGAGCAGCACCAGCGCAAGTCCACAGCTCTCGTGGACCTGTCGGGCGACGAGCCCGCGGTGACGCTCGTGCCCGCACCCGTGCCGCGTGCGCTCGCGGACGTCACCGGGACGCTCGACGAGCTGCTCGCCTCGACCGCGCACACCGCCGACTGGGTCCGCGTCACCGTGACGGACGCCGCGCGGCCCACCGACCTGCAGCAGCGCGTGCGCGCGCACTTCCCGCACGCGCTCGTGGTGATGCACGCGCCGGCCGACGGAGGCGCGGGGGCGTCCCGCGCGCTGGCCGTCGGGGCGGCCAGCGACCCGCTGGACGTCGCGGCACAGTTCGTCCGCCACGTGACCGGCGCGCCCCCGACCCCGGCCGAGGTGGCCGTGCTGCGCCGCGCCTACGAGGACGTCACGGCCGCGGAGCGGAGCGCCTGATGCAGCTGCGCACGCTCACGCTGCAGGCGATCGGACCGTTCGCCGGCCGGCACACCGTCGACGTCGCACGCCTCGCCGCATCGGGGCTGTTCCTGCTGGAGGGGCCCACCGGGGCCGGCAAGTCGACCCTCATCGACGCGGTGGTGTTCGCGCTCTACGGCACCGTCGCCTCGGCGCAGGCCTCCGAGGAACGGTTGCGGTCCACCGCCGCCGCGCCGGGCACCGAGAGCTTCGTCGACCTCGTCTTCGAGGTGCCCGCGGGCGTGTTCCGGGTGCGCCGCTCGCCGCAGTACGAGCGCACCAAGCGCCGCGGCGAGGGGACGACGACGCAGCAGGCGACCGTGCGCGCCTGGCGGCTGCCGGCGGACACGCCCACGGGCGCGTCGCCCGAGGAGCTGGACGCCTACGGCGAGCCGCTCGGCAACCGGCTGGACGAGGTGGGCCAGCTCGTGGCCGGGTGGATCGGGCTCGACCGCCAGCAGTTCGTGCAGACCGTGGTGCTGCCGCAGGGCGAGTTCGCGACGTTCCTGCGGGCCAGGCCGGAGGACCGCCGGCTGCTGCTGCAGAAGATCTTCGGCACCCAGGTGTACGAGGACCTCGTCGGGCGGCTCGCCGAGCTGCGGCGCGAGGCGAACGCCGCGGTGGCGGCCGCGACCACGGCGCTCGGGGGTGCGGTGTCGCACCTCGCGGGCGCCGCGCGGCTGGACGACGAGGCCGCGGCCGTGCTGCACGCCGAGCTCGACGCCGCGCTGGGGGACACCCGTGCGCCGACGTCCATCCCGTCGTCGCCCGGCCCGCAGGACGTCGTCGAGGACGCGGCGGTGTCGGTGACCGGCTCGGACGGTGCCGTCGAGGCCGCCACGGCGGCGGCGCGGGCGGTGGTGGCGAGCCGGACGGCGACGCTCGTCGCCGAGGCGGAGGCGGCGGCCGTCGCCGCGGCGGACGCGGACCACGCGCGTGCGTCGGCGCGGGCCGCCCTGGACCGAGCGACCGCGACGGCCGCTCTGCTCGCGCGCCGCGACGGGCTGCGCGCGGAGCGCGGCGCGCTGGCGGCCGAGGCTGGAAGAGCGCAGGAGCGGGTCGGTCGGCTGGCGCGCGCGCGGCAGGCCGCGACGGTGCGGGCGCTCCTCGACGGCCTGGACGGTGCCGCGACGGTGCTCGAGGCGGCCGCGAAGGAGCTGGCGGCGGCGATCGACGCCGCGCCGGTCGCGCTGGCGTCGGCCGTCGGCCCGGTGGCCGGAGCCGGCCTCGGGTCGGGCGTCGGCGCGGCGCGGTCCACGGGTGCGTCTTCCGACGCCGGGGCCCTGGATGCCGGGCTGCGCGGCCGCCTCGATGCCGCGGCCCGGGATGCCGCCCGCGTCGCCGCGACCCTCGAGCGCCTGGTGGCGCTCGAGGCGGGCCTGGCCCGCCGGGGCGCGGAACTGGACGAGCGTGGCACGGCGGCGGCGCGCATGCGCGCCGAGCTGACCGTGGTGGCCGAGTGGCTCGCCGCCCGGCCCGCCGACCGCGCGGCCCTCGTGGCCCGGCTCGACGAGGAACGCGGTCTCGCCGCCGCGCTCGCGGGCCAGCAGGCGGTGGCGCAGGCGGCCCGCGACCTGTTGGCGGCGCACGACGACCTGGCCGTCGCCCTCGCGGAGCAGCACGTGGCCGAGGCCAGGCGGACGGAGGACGCCGCGCTCGCGGCGGCGGCCGTGGCGCAGGAGGCGAGGCTCCGCCAGGCCCGTGTGGCGGGGCTGGCCGGCGAGCTGGCGCAGGCGCTCGAGCCGGGGGCGCCCTGCCCGGTGTGCGGCTCGAGCGAGCACCCGGCGCCGGCGGCGCTCGGACCGGACCACGTGGCGGAGGCCGACCTCGAGGCCGCCGAGCACGCCCGGGTCGCGGCCGAGGACCGGCTGCGGGTGGCGGCCCGGCGTGCCGACATGGCGGCGGGGCGCGTGGGCACGCTGCGGTTCCAGGTGGGCGAGGGCGACCGGGTGGGCGCTCTCGCGGCGCTGACCGCGGCCGCGGAGGCCCTGGCCCGGTGCTCGGCGGCGGTGGCGCAGGTCCCGGTGCTCGCGGCCCAGCTCACGGGGTTCGACGACGAGACGGCCACGCGTGCGGAAGCGCTGCGGCAGGCCGAGGCGGACCTCGCGGTGGCCGAGGCGGACCTCGCGACCGAGCGGCGTGCCCTGGCGGGCGACGCCGACGAGGTGGCCGCGGCGCGCGAGGGGCACGTGACCGTCGCCGCGCGGCGCGGTGCCCTCCTCTCGCTCGCGCGCGCGGCCGACGAGGTGCGCGACGCCCTGGACGCGCGCGACGCGGCGCAGGCCGCCCTGGCGGAGCGGACGGCGCAGCGGGACGCCGGAGTGGTGGCGGCCGGGTTCGCGGCGCCCGACGAGGCGAGGGCGGCCCTGCTGGCGCCCGACGAGCTCGCCGGGCTCGATGCCGAGGTGGTGCGACATGCGGCCGACGTGCGTCGGGTCGAGGCCGGGCTGGCCGAGGAGGCGATCGCGGCGCTGCCCGAGGACCTCGTCGTGGATCTCGCCGGGGCGCAGGAGGCCGAGCGCCGGGCGCGCCTGGACGCGGAGACCGCCGCGGGCGCCGAGCGCCTGGCGCGCGACGTCGCGGGCGCGGCGCTCGCCTCCGCCGAGGCCGTCGTGGGGCAGGCCCGCGCCGTGGCCGAGCGGGTACGCGATGCCGCGCCGGTGGTGCGGCTCGCCAACCTCGCGGCGGGCGCCGGCGACAACGCCAAGGGGCTGACGCTGGGGACGTTCGTGCTCATGCGGCGGTTCGAGGACGTGGTCGCGGCCGCGAACGAGCGGCTGCTGCTCATGTCCGACGGCCGCTACGAGCTGGTGCGCAGCGACGAGAAGGAGGACGTCCGGGGGCGCACCGGCCTGGCGATGCGCGTCGTCGACCACGTCACCGACGTGCCGCGGGACCCGCGGACGCTGTCCGGCGGCGAGACGTTCTACGTCAGCCTGTGCCTGGCGCTGGGGCTGGCCGACGTGGTGACGGCCGAGGCCGGCGGCATCGACCTCGGCACCCTGTTCGTCGACGAGGGCTTCGGCTCGCTCGACCCGCACGTGCTGGACCAGGTGCTCGCGGAGCTGGGCCGGCTGCGGGCCGGCGGGCGCGTGGTGGGCGTGGTCTCGCACGTCGAGGCGATGAAGCAGGCGATCGCCGACCGCATCGAGGTGCGGCCGCGCCCCGACGGGACGAGCACGCTGGCGGTGCGCGCCGGCTGAGCCTCGCTACCAGGCCCAGCCCCGCCCGGCGAGCTCGACCTCCTCGCGGAACCGTTCCGCGGGGTCGCCGCGCGCGTGCGGCGGGACCTCGACACCGGCCAGCCGGCACGCCTCCTCGAGCAGGTCGTCGTAGGCCAGCTGGGAGGCGATGATCCGTTCGGCGCGGGCCATGGCGCGCTTGTCCGCCTCGAGGGACTGCACGTGCCGGGCGACGACGCCGAGCCGGTCCTGCACCCACAGGGTGTCGAACGGATCGGGGGCGGCGGCCCGGTGCGACCGGCGCAGGTGCGCCGCCAGCTGCTCGAGGCGGGCCGCGAGCCACAGCCGCCAGCGCGGCCGGTCCGGTCCGGGCAACAGCTCCAGGAGCGCGACGAAGACCAGCCCTGGGATCAGGGTGAGGAGCACCGCCGCCGCTGCCCACATCGTCGTACGCCCTTGGACGAAGCCGCCTGCCGCCTCAAGCGTAGGAGCGAGGTGTGGCGTACGCCACACATTCACGGACCCGATCGCGCGAGCGTCACGGCGGGTGGGCGACGAGGCAGCCGCGCAGCACCCGGCCGACCGCGGCGTGCTCCGCGGGCGTCAACCACAGCCCGTAGGCCGCCTTGACCCGCAGCTGCCGCACCACGTAGACGCACGCGAAGCCGCGCTGCGGGGGGAGCCACTGCGCGGCGTCGCCTGCGCCCTTGTCCTGGTTGGCGTCGCCCGAGACCGCGACGAGGTTGGCGGGGTCGTTGGCGAACGCGAGCCGGCGGGACGCGGGCCAGCTGCGGGCGCCGGTGCGCCACGCGTCGTCGAGCGCGACGAGGTGGTCGATCTGCACGGCCGCGGAGTCCGGGCCGCGGACGAACGCGATCTCCGTGCCCGTGTACGGGTCGTCGAGCGTGCCGGCGAGCACCACGCATCCCGCGCCGTCGCGGCGGACGTCGCGCAGGTCGCGTGCCAGGACGTCGTTGCGGGTGTCGCAGCGGTTGCCGTCGACGTCGGCCCACGCCGGTCCGAAGCGTTCGCGCGCGTACCCGTCGTCGGGGTCGGCGGGCCGCACCGGGAGCGCGTCGAGCGCGGCCCACGCCGCGGCGAGGTCGTCGGCCGCGACCGGGTAGCGCGCCGCCGTCCGGGCCCCGGCCCACCACGGCACGCCGAGGCCGGTGACGAGCCCGACGACGAGCAGGGCCACCCACACCCCGGCCGGCACGCGCGAGAACCGCACGGCGGTCAGGGTGCCCGGGTCGGCGCCGCCCGCGACGGCGGCCTCGTCCAGCCGCGGGCTGACGGCGCCGGGCGTCCGGGCTGGGGGTGGCTCGGGAACAGGGACCGCGAGGGACGACCGGTTCGGCCGGGATCAGGCGCGGTCGAGCACGACGGTCGGGTTCAGGCGCGGTCGAGCGCGGTGGCTGGGATCAGGCGGGGTCGAGCGCGGTGGCCGGGATCAGGCGGGGTCGAGCACGAACACGGGGATGACGCGCTCGGTGCGTGTCTGGTAGGTCGCGTAGTCGGGCCAGGCGGCCACCGCACGCTCCCACCACGCGTCGCGCTCGGCGCCGGACACCTCGCGGGCCACGTAGTCGCGCCGCGCGGCGCCGTCCTGCAGCTGCACCCGGGGGTGCGCGACGAGGTTGTGGTACCAGACAGGGTGCGTCGGGGCGCCGCCCTTCGACGCCACGACGGCGTACGAGCCGTCGTGCTCGACCCGCATGACGGGGACCTTGCGCGGGTTGCCGCTCTTCGCGCCGATGGTGGTGACGACGACGATCGGCTTGCCCTGCAGGGTGCCGCCCTCGGCGCCGTCGGTCCGCTCGAAGAGCTCGGCCTGCTCGTCGGCCCAGGAATGGGAGGTGCTCATGTCCGGGCCAACGCGGCCGGGCGGCGCCGTCTTCCCCGAGTACGGTGCGGGGCGTGAGTGCGTACCCGATGACCGGCTTCCTCGTCACCGACCACGTCGTCGAGGTCCCGGTCGACTGGTCCGACCCGGTGCGGTTCGGCTCGATCACGGTGTTCGCGCGCGAGATCGTCGACCCGGCGCGGGTGGGCGACGACCTGCCACTGCTCCTGTTCCTCCAGGGCGGGCCCGGCGGCATGGGGCCCCGGCCGATGCCGGGGTCGGGCTGGTGGACCACCGCGCTGGCGACGCACCGCGTGGTGCTGCTGGACCAGCGCGGCACGGGCCGTTCCACGCGCGTGGACGGACGCACCATCGCGCGCTTCGACGACGCGCGCACCGCGGCCGACTACCTGGCGTGCTTCCGGCAGGACGCGATCGTCGAGGACGCCGAGCGGCTGCGGACCACGGTGTACGGCGGCCGCCGCTGGGCCACGCTCGGCCAGTCCTACGGCGGGTTCCTCACGCTGCGCTACCTCTCGACGCACCCCGAGGCGCTCACCGCGTGCTACGTCACCGGCGGCCTCGCCGGCATCGACGCGACCGCCGAGGACGTGTACGCCCGCACCTTCCCCCGGCAGCTGGCGCGGGACGAGCAGTTCGCGCGCGCCTTCCCGGCCGACGTCGCGGTGCTGCACACGGTCGCCGACCAGTGCGCCGCGGGCTCGGTGGTGCTCTCCGACGGCACGCCGCTCACCGTCGAGCGGCTCCAGGCGCTCGGCATGCCGTTCGGCATGTCCACGGGGCACGACGAGCTGCACTGGCTGCTCGACACGGCGCTGGACCCGGACGGCCGGGTGGCGCAGGCGTTCGCCGACGAGGTGGGCCACCGCACCGCGTGGGACACCAACCCGCTGTACGCGGTGCTGCAGGAGGCCATCTACCACCAGGGCACGCGCGCGGGAGGCTGGGCCGCGGCGGCCGAGCTGGCCAACCGGCCGGAGTTCGCGCCCTCATCCCGGCCGCTCCGGCTGACCGGCGAGGCGTTCTTCCCGTGGGCGTACGACCAGGTCACGGCCCTGCGCCCGTTCCGAGCTGCCGCCGAGGAGCTGGCTGTACGTACCGAGTGGCCGGTTCTGTACGACGAGGCACGGCTGGCGTCCAACGAGGTGCCCGTGGCTGCCGTGCAGTACTACGACGACCCCTACGTGGACCTCGACCTCGCGCTCGACACGGCGGCGCGCGTGGGCGCGACGCAGGTGTGGGTCACCAACGAGTACCTCCACGACGGGCTGCGGGTGCACGGCGACCAGATCCTGCCGAGGCTCATGGACCTGGCCGCCGGCCGCTGGAGCGTCACCGGCCGCTGACGCCGCCTCAGCCGTGGGCCGCGTCCGGCTCGTCGGGCTCGGGCGCGGAGTCGTCGTGCGGCCCGGGTGCGACGGCGAGCGCGCGACGCGGCGTCGCGGCCTGATCCGTGCGTGGCGTCGGCAGCGCCCCGACGGCCGGGGCCGGCGCCAGCGCCGCGGGGCGCGTAGCGACCGGGTGGCGCCGGGCGGACCGCCCCGGCACGCGCCGGCCCGCGATCCACCAGTAGCAGAAGCCCACGAGCAGCAGCCCGACCGCGGCGAACAGCCCGGCCTCGGTCCACTGGAAGGGCCAGTACCGGCTGCCCGGCTGGTAGACGAGGTGCTGCTGATAGCCCGCGAGGCACGAGCCGGTGGCGGCGCACGTCGCGTCCGGTCCCATGAGGAGGGGGTGGTTGATCGGCTGGCCGGACGCGTCGACGATCTGCTGGTTCACCACCCAGGAGCCGGGAGGCAGCGCGGTGGCGGCCTTGATGCCCGTGTCGCCCGCGGCCCCCGCCCCCACGAGCGGCGCGGTCTTCGTCAGCGGCGCGGCGTAGTGCGCCCGGACGAGCATCTGCACCACCATGCGCGCCGCGACGTAGACGCCGAGGGTGGTCGCCATCGCGGGCAGCACGCGGCGGAGGAGCAGGCCTGCGGCGAGGCCGACCCCGAACGCGAAGAGCGCGTACCCCAGCGGCGCCACGTCCCGCATGCCGAAGGTGGAGTCGACGAACTTGTCCTGGTTGGCCGCGTCGGCGGGGCCGAACCACCACGTGGTGAGCCACGAGAGCAGTCCTGACGTCAGCACGGACGCGGCGCCGACGACGGCGACCTTCACGGTGAGCCAGCGCAGGCGGCTGACCGACTGGGTCCACACGAGCCGGAACGTGCCGGCGTCGTACTCGCGCGCGACGAGCGGCGCGGCGAAGAACATCCCGGTGATCGCGGGCATCGCGAGCAGGCCACCGCCCAGCAGCACCTTCACCCACCCGAACTGCGACATGAAGGTGAGTGCGGCAGGCGGGCCGCCCAGGCAGGCGCCGGACGCCGCGCACGCGGCCACCCAGTGGCGTGTCTGGGTCCCGGTGATCACCGCCGGCACCGCCATCACGAGGAGCACCGCGGCGACCACCGTCGCCTGGGTGCGGAACTGCCGCCAGGTCAGCCAGATCATCGGCCCGCTCCCGTCCCCAGCGGGCGCCCGGCACCCACGCCGATCCTCATGTACGCCAGCACCAGGTCTTCGAGGCCGACCGCCTCCACGGTCCACGAGGGGTCGAGGATCGGCTGGTCGGTGCGCACCAGCAGCGTCGACTGGCGCGGCGTGCTGCTCTCCTGCACCACCTGCCAGTCGGAGGGCAGCCGGTGCGCGTCGTGCAGCGGCCCGGTGAGCAGGTGGTGCTCGGACAGGAGCTGCTCGACGTCACCGGCGAGCCGCACCCGGGAGTCGACGAGCACGACGAGGTAGTCGCAGACCCGCTCGAGGTCGGTGACCAGGTGCGACGAGAGCACCACGCTGACCTCCTGGTCCGCGACCACCTCCATGAGCCCTTGGAGGAACTCGCGCCGGGCCAGCGGGTCGAGGCTCGCCACCGGCTCGTCGAGCACGAGCAGGCGAGGGCGCTTCGCCACCGCGACGGTGAGCGCGAGCTGCGCCTGCTGCCCGCCGGAGAGCTTGCCCGCGCGCTGGTCGGGGTCCAGCCCGAGCGAGGCGATCCGCTGCTCGGCGAAGGCCTGGTCCCACGTCGGGTTGAGGTGGGCGCCCAGCCGGAGGTGGTCGGCCACGGACAGCCCGGCGTACACCGGTGTGCCTTGGGCGACGAAGCCGACGTCGGTGAGTGCCGACGTGGGGCTGGGCGTGCGGCCGAGCACTCCGAGCCGCCCCTCGGTCGGCGCCAGCAGGCCCACCGCCATGGTGAGCAGGGTCGACTTCCCCGCCCCGTTGGGCCCGACGAGCCCGACGACCCGCCCCGCCGGGATGCTCAGGTCACAGTCGGTGAGAGCCCACCGGCGCCCGTAGCGCTTGCCGAGGCCGGTGGCCTCCAGGACGGCTGTCATGCGACACCTCGGGTCATGTCGTCCGTGAGAGCGTCGCGAAACAGGGCCTCGATGCTCTCCTCGTCGAGCCCGGCGAGCCGGGCCTTGTCCAGCCACCGCACCAGCTCCCGGCGCAGCGGGGCATGGGCGGCGATGCTGTCGTCGGGCACCTGGGCAGTGACGAAGGTGCCGACCCCGGGCCGGGCCGCGACGAGCCCGGCGTGCTCGAGCTCCTTGTAGGCCTTGAGCACCGTGTTCGGGTTGATCGCCAGCTGGCCGACCGCCTCCTTGACGGTGGGCAGCTGGTCGCCCTCCCGCAGCAGGCCGAGCCGCAGCGCGCGCCGGACCTGGTCGACCACCTGCCGGTAGGGCGAGACGCCGGACCGGGTGTCGAGGTGGAACTCGATCACTGATGTACCCATTCATCTAGATGACTAGATAAAGCGAACGCCATGGTAGGCACGTCACCGTGCGGCTGCGCAAGGGCCGGGCCGCAGAGTCGCCCGCGGCGCACCGCGGAGCATGCGGTGCACCCCCAACCGAGTGGTGCGCCTCTTGCCGCCCCGCAGGGTGGGGACTGCACTCGACTCGACCGTCTCCGGCGGGCGCGCCCACGGTGCACCGCGGAGCGTGCGGTGCACCCCCAACCGAGTGGTGCGCCTCTTGCCGCCCCGCAGGGTGGGGACTGCACTCGACTCGACCGTCTCCGGCGGGCGCGCCCACGGTGCACCGCG
>Ga0187809_10000316_pt1 | contig 28113 bp, 25 predicted proteins | sample NC_wetland_sal_i_8_FD_132415 | JGI IMG/M metagenome (GOLD analysis project Ga0187809, IMG submission 132415) | Wetland sediment microbial communities from Neuse River Estuary, North Carolina, USA - ASW_4 | ecosystem: Environmental > Aquatic > Freshwater > Wetlands > Sediment | place: USA: North...
CGTTCGGACCCCAGGTCCACCCGGTCGGGTGCGCGTTCGGACCCCAGGTCCAGCCCGCCTGGGCAACGTTCGGACCCCAGGTCCACCCGGTCGGGTGCGCGTTCGGACCCCACGTCCAGCCCGCCTGGGCAACGTTCGGACCCCAGGTCCACCCGGTCGGGTGCGCGTTGGGACCCCAGGTCCAGCCCGCCTGGGCAACGTTCGGACCCCAGGTCCACCCGGTCGGGTGCGCGTTGGGACCCCACGTCCAGCCCGCCTGGGCAACGTTCGGACCCCAGGTCCAGCCGGTCGTGTGAGCCGGCGCGCCCGAGGGGGAGGGCGCGAGGGTGGTCGCGTGGGCAGCGCTCGGGGCCAGCAGGCCCATCGTGAGAGCGATTCCAGCGGTAGCAAGGATGGTGCGAAGACGGCGCACGATCTTTTCCTTTCAGGGGTGGCCCGGTCCCGAATTGCCGGGCGCCTCAAGCAGGGTAATGGTCTCACGGTGCCCGGATATGAGACAATTGCCCGGACATTCGACACTTTGGCGTGTCGCTCACCCCGAACCGGAGGAGACTCATGAGCAAGCGCGCTCGCAAGCGCCGCTCCCGCAAGAGCAACAAGGCGAACCACGGCCGCAAGCCGAACGCCTGAGCGCCGCCGGGCCCGACAGAGCACGAGGGCCGGTCACCACACCTGGTGACCGGCCCTCGTCGTGTCCGGGGACCCCGGTGGGTCAGTCGTCGAGCTCGCGCCGGACCATGGTGATCCGGTGGACGACCTGGATACGCAGCTCGGCGGGTGCCTCCTCGTGGCAGGAGCGACGCACGAGCGCCTTGAGGGCGGCGTCGAGGTCATGCTCGGCCAGACAGGGCCCGCACTCCTGCAGATGCCTGGCCACCAGCTGCATATCGCCGGAGTCCATTTCCCCGTCGAGGTACTCATAGATGCGATACATCACGTCGGAGCACTCGTAATGGCCCTCGTGCGGCTCGTGACCGCTCATGACGACCCCTCGTTGTTCCGGGCGGCGTCGAAGCCGCGCTCGCGGGCATAGTCCTGCAGGAGGGTCCGGAGCTGGCGCCGGCCGCGGTGCAGCCGCGACATCACCGTGCCGATGGGGGTGCCCATGATCTCGGCGATCTCCTTGTAGGCGAACCCCTCGACGTCGGCGAGGTAGACGGCGAGGCGGAAGTCCTCGGGCAGCTCCTGCAGCGCCCGCTTCACCTCGGAGTCGGGCAGCCGGTCCAGCGCCTCGCTCTCGGCCGACCGCAGCCCCGAGGAGGTGTGCGACTCGGCCCGGACGAGCTGGTAGTCCTCGACCTCGGCCGCGTCGGACTGCTGGGGTTCGCGCTGTCTTTTGCGGTAGGAGTTGATGTACGTATTCGTGAGAATGCGATACATCCATGCCTTGAGATTGGTTCCCGGTTGGAACTGATGGAATGCGGCAAACGCTTTCGCATACGTTTCTTGCACCAGATCCTCGGCATCCGCCGGATTTCGTGTCGTCCGCAGGGCCGCCGAGTACAGCTGGTCGAGGAGCGGGAGCGCCTCGCGCTCGAAGCGCGCCTGGCGCTCGTCGATCGTCTCGGTCGCCACGTCGACGACCGCGTCGGTGTCGCCACGGGTGGCGGGTGCTGGGGGTGTCGTCATCGAGGTCCACCCTAGCCCGGCGTCACTCCGCGCCGCTGCGTGCAGGACGAGCATGGCTGCCTTTCGCCGACGACGGTTGCCTCGTGGGTCAACATCGCCGCGGCGCGACGGCATTCCCGCCGGACCTCAGCCCAGCGACTCCAGCCAGGCCAGGGCCGCCGCGGCCACGTGCACCGAGGCGCCCTCGAGGGAGTGCGTCCCCGGGACGGCCGAGACGTATGCCGCGTCCGGCAGGTGCGAGATGACCTCGCCCGGCGTGCCGAACGGGTCGGCGGAGCCCTGGATGACGTGCAGACCCCGGCCCTGGGCCAGCGGCAGCGTGAGCTCCTCGGCCCGGGAGGCGCCCGGTCGACCCGGGGGGTGCAACGGGAAGGAGACGGCGAGGACGCCGATCGGGTCGAGGGTCTGCGCCGTCCGGCACGCGACCCGGGCCCCTGCGCTGCGACCCGCGACGACGAGGGGGCGCGGCAGCTTGTTCCGCCCGGTGAGCAGGGCGCGCACCATCGGTTCCCAGGCGCGGTCCAACGTCGCCGGTGAGGCGGCCACCTTGCGACCGGCCACCCGCCAGGGCTGGTCGATGAGGGCCACGGCCCACCCGGCGTCGGTCGCGGCCGCGGCGATGGCCCGCAGGTCCGCCGACCATCCTCGGCCCCCGGCACCGTGCCCGAGGACGATCGTGCCGCGCGCGCCGCGGGGCCGCTCGACGCTGGCCCGCCCCGGACCCACCGGCGTCTCCAGCTCGACGAGACGGATCGCCATCAGCCCGCCCCCACGATCTCGCCGGTCATCGGGTCGACCACCCCGAGGAGCGACTCCGCCGGCGCCGGCTCGAGGAGCCCCGGCCCGTTCGCCCGGCTCGAGCTGACCGCGGTGGAGACCGGGTAGGCCTCGAAGCGGCCGGGCGCGGCATACCGGAGCAGGTCCTCGACGGCCGGGCCGTCGGTCACCCCGGGGTCCAGCCAGCGTGGCCAGTCGGAGGGCTCGAGGACCAGTGGCTGGCGGTCGTGGATCCGGTCCAGGCCCGGCTCGGCCACGGTCGTGATGATCGTGAAGGTGGTGAGCCAGGCCGACGGGTCCTCGGCGTCGGGGACCGCGGGATCACGCCAGAACTCGTAGAGGCCGGCGAAGCCCACGCTCGCCCCGTCGGCGCGACGGGTGAAGAACGGCTGGCGGCGCGGTGCGCCGCGGGGGTCGAGAGCAGTCGGTGACACCTGCCACTCGTACCACCCCCGGGCCGGAACGATGCATCGGCGCCGCTCGACCGCCCGGGCGTAGGCCGGCTTGGTCAGGACCGACTCGGCCCGGGCGTTGATCATCCGGGCACCCCCGCGGGAGTCCTTCGACCACGAGGGGACCAGCCCCCAGGTGAGCAGCCGGAGCTGGCGCTCGGGTGCACCGTCGGGCTCCCCGCGCGGGGGCCGGGTGAGGACGACGGGTGCCTGCTTGGTCGGGGCCATGTTGTAGTCGGGGGTGCCCGCCGGCGGCTCCTGCGGATTGGCGAGGACCGACCGGCTCGGCTCGCCGGTCCGGTCGACGTCGACCTCGAACTCCTCGACCAGCTCCCCCGGGTTCGCCGTCGCGGCATACCGACCACACATGCCTCGCACCTTACGCACCGCGTCGGGAACCAACTACCGTGGAGGGGTTCGCACCCACCCCGGAGAGCTGATGACGACCGCCAGGAGCTGTGCCCGCACCGCCGCCGACCCACCGGAACCCCATGCCTGACCCGGACTGGACCGCCCCGACCCTCGGCCACCCGCTCGACGCGACGGTCGCCCTGCCGGGCTCGAAGTCCCTGACGAACCGCTACCTCGTCATTGCCGCCCTCGCCGACGGGGTCTCCCGGATCCGGCGCCCGCTGCGGTCGCGCGACACCCTGCTCATGGCGAGCGCCCTGCGCGCCCTCGGCGCCTCGATCGAGGACGCCACGGGCGGAACCGAGGCCGACTGGCTGATCGACCCCGCCCCGCTGCGCGGCGGGGCGCGGATCGACTGCGGCCTGGCCGGGACGGTGATGCGCTTCCTGCCGCCGGTGGCGGCCCTGGCCACCGGCGCCGTGGACTTCGACGGCGACCCCGGAGCCAGGGACCGGCCGATGGGGCCCGCCCTGGCCGCGCTGCGCGCCCTCGGCGTCGACGTCCAGGACGACGGGCGCGGGGCCCTGCCCTTCACGGTGCGCGGGGCCGGCCGGGTGCGCGGTGGCAGCGTCACCCTCGACGCCTCGGCCTCGTCCCAGTTCGTCTCTGCCCTGCTGCTGGCCGGGGCGAGGTTCGACGACGGTGTCACCATCCACCACGACGGCGAGCCGGTTCCGAGCCAGCCGCACATCGACATGACCGTCGAGGTGCTCCGCGACGTCGGTGCGGTCATCGACGACGGCGAGGCCGACACGTGGCACGTCGAGCCCGGCGAGCTCGGCGCCCTCGACGTCGAGGTCGAGCCCGACCTCACCAACGCCGGTCCGTTCCTCGCCGCGGCCCTGGTCAGCGGTGGGCGGGTCCACGTCCCGGGCTGGCCGCAGCACACGACCCAGGCCGGTGACGCCCTGCGCGACATCCTCGACGCCATGGGGGCCGAGGTGGCGCTCACTCGCGACGGCCTCACCGTGCGCGGCGGTGACGGCATCGTCGGGGTCGACGTCGACCTGCACGACGCCAGCGAGCTGACGCCCGTCGTGGCGGCGCTCGCGGCGCTCGCCGACTCCCCCACGGTCATCCGCGGGGTCGGCCATATCCGCGGTCACGAGACCGACCGGCTCGCGGCCCTGGAGACCGAGCTGCGCGCGCTCGGCGCCGACGTGGCCCAGAGCGAGGACGGGCTGCGGATCGCCCCGGCACCGCTGCACGGTGGGCTGTTCCACACGTATGCCGACCATCGGATGGTCATGGCCGGCGCCGTCCTGGGGCTCGCCGTGCCCGGCCTCGTCGTCGAGGACGTGGCCACGGTGGGCAAGACCCTGCCCGCGTTCACCGCCCTGTGGGAGCGGCTCGTCGGCGACGTGACCGCCGGAGCCCGTTCCTGATGGCCCGCGCGGCCCGCGACTACGACGAGTCCGACGTCCGGATCCGGCCCAACCCCCGGGGGTCACGCCCACGGTCCAAGGAGCGGCCGGCCCACGCCGACGCGGTCCCCGGCATGGTGCTGGCCGTCGACCGTGGCCGCTACACCGTGCTCGTCGAGGCAGGTCACCCGGACCGGGCGGACGTCGAGCGGGTCGTCACCGCGATGCGCGCCCGCGAGCTCGGCCGCAAGGGCATCGTCGTCGGCGACGAGGTCGCCCTCGTCGGCGACGTGACCGCCGCTCCCGGCTCCCTCGCCCGGATCGTCCGGGTGGCGGACCGGACCCGGGTCCTGCGCCGGACCGCCGACGACACCGACCCCGTCGAGCGGGTCATCGTCGCCGGCGCCGACCAGCTCGTCATCGTCACGGCCCTCGCCAACCCCGAGCCCCGCCCCCGCCTCATCGACCGCTGCCTCGTCGCCGCCTACGACGCCGGGATGGACCCGTTGCTCGTGCTCACCAAGGCCGACCTCGTCGACCCCGACGACTTCCTCGAGGCCTACACCCCCCTCCAGGTCCCCCACGTCGTCACCTCCCGCACCGACGGCGTTGTCGGCGCCGACGGCCTGGCCGAGCTCCGCAGCCGGCTCGACGGCCGCACGAGCGTGCTCGTCGGTCACTCAGGGGTCGGGAAGTCGACCCTCGTCAACGCGCTGGTCCCCGACGCGGACCGCGCGACCGGTGCGGTCAACGACGTGACCGGGCGGGGGCGGCATACGTCGACCTCGGCGGTGGCCCTGCGGCTGCCGCCGCGCCGAGGCTGGGTCATCGACACGCCCGGCGTCCGCTCGTTCGGTCTGGCCCACGTCGACCTGGCCAGGATCGTCGACCACTTCCCCGACCTCGCCCCCGGCACCGACGGATGCCCGCGAGGGTGCACCCACGACGAGGAGGAGTGCGCCCTCGACGACTTCGTGGCCTCCGGGGCGGCCGGGCCCTCCGGGGCGGCACGGCTGGAGTCGCTCCGCCGGCTGCTGCGGGCCCGCAGCCGGGAGGCCGGGGACTGACCCAGGTCCCCCGGACGGGGTATGCCGCTCAGACCGTCGGCTGGAGGGGCTCGTCGCCCGCGCCGAAGGCCAGGACGTTGCGCGGCTCGGCGAAGTGGCAGGCCGACTCGTGGCCCCCCAGCCCGTCCGGGCGGACGAGCAGCTGCGGCTCCTCGACGGAGCACTTCTCCTGCACCTTCCAGCACCGGGTGTGGAAGCGGCAGCCGGTCGGCGGGTTGGCCGGCGAGGGCACGTCGCCGACGAGCACGATCTGGTCGCGCTTGCCGCGGACCGTCGGGTCGGGGACTGGCACGGCCGACAGCAGCGCCTGGGTGTAGGGGTGCGTCGAGTGCTCGTAGACCTCGTCCTCGGTGCCGATCTCGGCGAGCTTGCCGAGGTACATGACGCCGACCCGGTCCGAGATGTGCCGGACGACGGACAGGTCGTGCGCGATGAAGACATAGGACAGGCCGAGCTCGTCCTGGAGCTTCTCCATGAGGTTGACGACCTGCGCCTGGACCGAGACGTCGAGGGCCGAGACGGGCTCGTCGCAGATGAGGACCTTGGGGTTGAGCGCGATGCCCCGGGCGATCCCGATGCGCTGCCGCTGGCCACCCGAGAACTGGTGCGGGAAGCGGTTGATGTGCTCCGGGTTGAGACCGACGAGGTCGAGGAGCTCCTGGACCCGCTTGCGACGCCCACCCCGGGGGACGGCGTCGGGGTGGATCTCGAACGGCTCGCCGACGATGTCGCCGACCGTCATCCGCGGGTTGAGGGAGGTGTAGGGGTCCTGGAAGACGATCTGGATGTCCCGGCGCAGCCGGCGCAGCGCCCGGGCCGAGCTGTTGCTCATGTCCTCGCCCTCGAAGAGCACCCGGCCGCTCGTCGGCTTCTCGAGCCGCATGAGGAGCCGGCCGAGGGTGGACTTGCCACAGCCGGACTCGCCGACGATGCCCAGGGTCTCGCCCCGCAGCAGGTCGAAGCTCACCCCGTCGACGGCCTTGACCTGGCCCTGCACCGTGCGCAGGACCCCCTTGCGGATCGGGTAGTACTTGACGAGGTTCTCGGCGGTGAGGATCGGCTCAGCCATGGAGCACCTCCTCGGCGAAGTGGCAGGCCGCGTGCCGGCCGATGCCGACCTCCCGCAGCTGTGGGACGTCGCGCCGGCAGACCTCCGCGGCGCGGTAGCACCGGGGGTTGAAGGCACAGCCCGGCGGGATGTGCATGAGGTTCGGCGGGAGGCCCGAGATGGTGCGCAGGGTTTGTCCCTTCTGGTCCAGGCGGGGCAGGGAGTCGATGAGCCCCTTGGTGTAGGGGTGGGCCGGGGCGGCATACGCGTCGAAGACGTCGGCGGTCTCGACGAGCCGGCCGGCATACATGACGGCGATCCGGTCGGCGACGTCGGCGACGACTCCGAGGTCGTGGGTGATGAGGATGAGGCCCATCTGTCGCTCCTGCTGCAGCTCCTGCAGCAGCGACATGATCTGGGCCTGGACCGTGACGTCGAGGGCGGTGGTGGGCTCGTCGGCGATGAGGACGGCCGGGTCGAGCGAGATCGCCATCGCGATCATGATCCGCTGGCGCATCCCACCCGAGAACTGGTGCGGGTAGGCCTTGACGCGCTCGCGCGCGGCCGGGATCTGGACCCGCTCCATGAGCCGGATCGCCTGGGCGAGGGCGTCGGACTTGTTCATATCGCGGTGCTTGCGGAACATCTCGGCGATCTGCCAGCCCACCGGGAACACCGGGTTGAGGGAGGACAGGGCGTCCTGGAAGATCATCGAGACCTCGGGACCACGCGTCTTGCGGCGCTTGTCCTCCGGCATGCTGAGCAGGTCCTGCCCGCAGTAGTAGATGTGCCCGCCGGGGATCTTCGCCGGTGGCATGTCGAGGATGCCCATGATCGCCTGGGCCGTGACCGACTTGCCGGAGCCCGACTCGCCGATGATGGCGAGCGACTCCCCCTGGTTGAGGGTGAACGAGACGCCGTTGATGGCGCGGGCCACCCCGTCGCGCGTGTGGAACTCGACGTAGAGGTCCTGGACGTCGAGCAGCCGACCGTCGATCGGCTGGTACTCGGAGCGATGGGTCGAGACCGTGGTCTCCTGGGTCGTCATCGGGGCTCCCTCACCGGGTCTTGGGGTCGAAGGCGTCCCGGACGGCGTCGCCGAGCATGATGAACGCGAGGACGGCCAGGCTGAGGAACAGGCTGGGGAAGAGGAGCGACCAGGGCGCCACCCGGATCCAGTTGAGCGAGTCGGAGATCGCGACGCCCCATGAGATGGCCGGGGCCACGAGGCCGATGCCGAGGAAGGACAGCGACGCCTCCGCCGAGATGTAGGCGCCGAGGTTGATCGTGGACACGACGATGACCGGCGCCATCGCGTTGGGGAGGATGTGCGAGCGGATGACCCGCCACGGGCCGGCGCCGAGGGCGCGGGCCGCGGTGATGTAGTCGTTGGCCTGGACCTGGAGCACCGACCCGCGCATGAGCCGGGCGATGCTCGGCCAGCCGAGGAGCGAGAGCGCGAGGACGACCTTGCCGACGATCGCGAAGTAGTTCGAGTTGACCGTGTTGGGGAACGTCGACATGAAGAGGATGCCGCCGAGCAGGAAGGGGATCGCGAAGAAGATGTCGGTGAGGCGCATCATCAGCGTGTCGGCGAGCCCGCCGTAGAACGCCGCCAGCGTGCCGACGATGACGCCGATGATGCTGGTGACGACCGACGCCAGCAGGCCGACGAGGATCGAGGCGCGGGCGCCGTAGATCGTGCGGGCGAAGATGTCGTAGCCCTGGGTGTCCCGCCCGAACCACTGGCTCGAGCTCGGCGGGGTGTTGCTCAGCTTGAGGACCGCCTTGCTCGGGTCGGTCTGGGTGAAGAGCTGGGGCACCGCGGCCATGAGCAGGAAGATGACGATGAGGATGAGCGAGGCCCAGAACAGCCAGTTGTGGCGCAGCTCGCGGAACGCCTCGGACGACAGCGACCGGGGTGCGCCGACCGACTCGTCCTGGGGCTCCGGCTCGAGGCCGACGGCGAGAACGTTGGTCTCAGTCATGGCTGATCCTCGGGTCGAGCACGCCGTAGAGAAGGTCGACGAGCAGGTTCATCAGGAGGAAGACGATGACGAGCACCGTGACGGTGCCGACGACGGCGACACCGTCGCGGGTGTGGATGCTCGTGAAGAGGAAGTTGCCGACACCGCGGATGTTGAAGATGCCCTCGGTGATGATCGCCCCGCCGAGCAGACCGCCGAAGTCGGCGCCGATGAACGTCACGACGGGGATGAGCGAGTTCCGTAACGCGTGCAGACCGATCGTTCGTTGTCGGGTCAGGCCCTTGGCGACCGCCGTGCGCACGTAGTCGGCCCGCAGGTTCTCGACGAGGTTGGTCCGCGTCAGCCGGGCCACGTAGGCCAGCGACAGCGACCCGAGGACGAACCCGGGCAGGAGGAGCTCGTACCAGGACGGGCTCGGCGAGACGGTGACGGGGAAGAGCTTGAGCTTCAGGCCGAAGACGGTCTGCGCCACGCTGCCGAGGACGAACGTCGGGATGGCGATGACGATGAGGGTGGACAGCAGGACGAGGTTGTCCCAGAACCCGCTCTTGCGGATGCCGGCCAGGACGCCGGCGAGGATGCCGATGATGAGCTCGAAGAGGATGGCGACGACGGCGAGCTTGACGGTGATGATGTAGCGGCGGGACAGCTCGTCGGCGACGTTGAGCCCCTGGAAGGTCGTCCCGAAGTCACCGTGGAGCAGCTTGCCGAGGTACTTGACGTACCTCAGGAGCAGCGGGTCGTCGAGGTTGTGGTCGGCCCGGAACTTCGCGGCGAACGCCGCGGGGCACGGCCGCTCGCCGCACTTGCCGGCGAGCGGGTCGCCCGGAAGGGCGAAGACCATGGCGAAGATGATGAACGTCGCCCCGAAGATGACAGGGATCATCTGCAGCAGCCGACGAACGATGTACTTGCTCACCGAGCCTCCTCGTGAGAGTGCGTCGCACACGTCGTGCCCGAGACACTAGCGCCTCGGTCGGAGGTTGCCTATGCGTGTGTGACCTGGGGTGAATGCCGCACCGAACGGTGGTCGACCGCGGTGCGCGCGCAGCCCTGCGGCCCGTCGACCGGTCGGTCGGCGGGCCGCAGCGTCAACGCTGGGTGGTGCGGTCTGCGGGGGTGGCGCCCCGGTGGGGGGCGCCACCCCGGTGCGTCACTTGACGGTGACGTCGGACAGGTCGAAGGTGCCGAACGGCGTGACCTTGACGTTGTCCACCTTGGTCGACCAGCCGGCGACGGCCTTGCCGTACCACATCGGGATGACCGGCATGTCCTGCGCGAGGAGCGCCTCGGCCTGCTGGTAGTCGGCGTTCGCCTCGTCGGCGTTCGTCGCAGCGGCGGCCTTGGTGAGCAGGTCGTCGAAGGCCGGGTTGGAGTAGTCGCTGTCGTTCGAGCCGGCGCCCGTGCCGTAGAGCGGGGCGAGGAAGTTCTCGATCGACGGGTAGTCCATCTGCCATCCGGTGCGGAACATGCCCTTCATCTTGCGGTCCGTGATCTGGGTACGGAACGTCGCGAAGTCGGGCACGGCCACGGCCTTGCAGTCGACGCCGAGGGCGTCCTTGATGGAGTTGCAGGTCGCCTCGGTCCACTCCTTGTGGCCGCCGTCGGCGTTGTAGGACAGCGTCAGCGTGCCCTGGTAGCCGCCGGCCTGGTCGAAGAGGGCCTTGGCCTTGGCCGCGTCGTAGGTGCAGAAGTCACCGCAGGCGCCGGCCTTGTAGCCGTCGACGACCGGGGAGACCCAGCCGGTGGCCGGGATCCGGGTGCCGTTGAGGACCTTGTCGATGATGGTCTGCCGGTCGATGGCCATCGAGATGGCCTGACGCAGCTGCGGGTTGCTGTAGGTCTTGTCGGCCTTCGCAGACGGGAAGCTGATCGACTGGAAGACGCCGACGGCCTTGACGTCGTTGCGGTCGGGGAGGTCGGTCTTGAACTTGTCACCGGCCAGGGCGCTCGTCGGCAGGGACGCGAGCAGGTCGAGCTGGTCGGCCTGGAGGTCCTTGTAGGCGGCGTCGGTGTCCTGGTAGATCTTGAAGGTGATCTTGTCGACCTTGCCCGGCCACTTGCCCGAGTAGTTCGGGTTCTTGACCAGGACGATCGCGGTGCCCTTGTCGTACGACTGCATCATGTACGGCCCGGCGCCGACCGGCTTGTCGCCGTAGGACTTGCCGTCGTCCGCGAAGAAGCTGTCGGGGAGCGGCGCGAATGCCGTGTAGCCGAGGCGGACCGGGAGGTTCGAGACCTTCTCGGTCGTCTGGATGGTGAAGGTGTAGTCGTCGACGACCTTCAGACCGGAGAGGGTCTTGGCCTTCGGCGGCTTCGCGGTGCAGTCGGGAGAGCCGTCAGCGCCGGCGCCGCAGTCCAGGTCGGACGAGCCGGCGATCGGGTCGAAGAAGTAGGAGTTCAGGGTCCCGTTGGGCCCGTAGCGGTTCCAGTTCCACGCGTCGACGAAGTTCTTGGCCTTGATCTCCGTGCCATCGGAGAACTTGTAGCCCTTCTTGATCTTCACGGTGAAGTTCTGGTTGTCGGTCGTGTCGATCGACTCGGCGATGTCGTTCTCGGGCGCCGCGTTGTCCGGGTTGTAGTGGACCAGCTTGGCGAGGACCGCGTCGAGCGGGTCCCCTCCACAGGTCTCGTTCGTGTTGGCGGGCACGAAGGGGTTCTGTGGCGTGCAACCCGCCACCGTGATCTCGCCGCCTTTGGCTGCGCCGGTGCTACCGCTGCCGCTGCCGCTGCTGCTGCTACCGCAGCCGGCCACGAGCAGAGCGCCGACGGCCGCCGTGGCCACGACGACCGTGCGAGTGGTTCCTCGCATGGATGTCCTCCTACGTGAAAGTTGTCCGCTCGTCCGTGCGAGCAGGTGGAGATGGTCCGGCCCTCGGTCGAAGACACGGCCCAACAACGCCCCAGCAGACGTTGCTCCCCCATCAAAGACCACCCGCCCCGGGCAAGCCAGGACCGGCGGGCAGCCGAGACCCGATTGTGACACTCACGGCGGAGACGCAGATCACACCCAGGCGGCGCCCAGCAGACCGGCGTAGCGCCTCCGCGGCCCCCGTCGTCCTCCCCCGACGTCTCGTCCCGCGGCGGCAGCACCAGCCTCCGGACGAGATCCCAGGGGGAGGACCGGGGGTCAGAGCGGATCGGGGCGGGAGGTCGCGGCATACCTGGGCCGGCGCCCTGCCTCCCGCGCGGCCCCCGAACGGCTACGGTGGCGGCGTGCCGACCTACGACGACGACCTGCGTCTCGCCCACGTCCTCGCCGACGCCGTCGAGGCGGTCACCGTCCCCCGGTTCCGGGCCGAGGACCTGCACGTCGAGGCCAAGCCCGACCTCACCCTGGTCAGCGACGCCGACCGCGCAGCGGAGGAGCTCATCCGCTCCCAGCTGCGCCGGACCCGTCCGCGCGACGCCGTCGAGGGCGAGGAGTTCGACCGGACCGGCCACGGCCAGCGTCGGTGGGTCATCGACCCCATCGACGGCACCCACAACTACGTGCGGGGGGTGCCCGTCTGGGCCACCCTCATCGCCCTCCTCGACGAGGAGCGACCCGTCCTCGGGCTCGTCGCCGCCCCGGCGCTCGGGCGTCGCTGGTGGGCCAGCCTCGGGACCGGCGCCTGGTCGGGGCGCAGCCTGAGCCAGGCCAAGCGGCTGCGGGTCTCGGACGTCTCACGGCTCGAGGACGCCTCCTTGTCCTACTCGAGCATGACCGCATGGGCCACGCTCGGACGCGAGCGGGCGATGCTCGACCTCGCCCGCACCTGCTGGCGGGAGCGCGCCTTCGGCGACTTCTGGTCCTACATGCTCGTGGCCGAGGGTGCCGTCGACATCGCCACCGAGCCCCACCTCGAGGTCTATGACATGGCCGCCCTCGTGCCGATCGTCACCGAGGCCGGCGGCCGGTTCACCGCGCTGTCGGGCCAGGACGGTCCCTTCGGAGGCAACGCGCTCGCGACGAACGGCCGCCTCCACGACGTGGTCCTGTCCCGCATCGGCGACGCGGCGGCGGCCGACGCCGACGACGACGACCGCTGAGAGCGCGCAACGGCCGGCCCGGGTCCGGCCCGACCCCACGTCCGGCTCAGAAGAGCCGGAACTGGTCGGCCTCGGTGCGCACCCCCTCGAGGTGTAGCAGCGTGGCCTTGCGCGGCAGCCCCCCGGCATACCCGGTCAGCGTCCCGTCGGCCCCGATGACCCGGTGGCACGGGACGATCACCGGGATCGGGTTGGCGCCGTTGGCGGCTCCGACGGCACGGGACGCACCCGGCGGCAGGCCGAGCGCCGCGGCGATGGCCCCGTAGGTCGTCGTCGTGCCCCAGCCCACCGTCAGCAGGTGGTCCCAGACCCGCTGCTGGAACGCGGTCCCTCGGGGCGCCAGCGGCAGGTCGAAGTCGTGGCGGTCGCCGGCGAAGTATGCCGCGAGCTGCCGACCGGCCTCGGCGACCAGCTCGCGGTCGGCGGGGTCCGCGGGCCCGTCCTCGGTGACGGCCCCGGCGCCGGCCGGGTCGGCGTCGAAGCCGACGGCCGTCAGGGCGCCGTGCTCGGCGCGCAGCCGCAGGCCGCCGATGGGACTGTCCATGACGAGGACGGCACTCACGAGGACGCCCCGAGGTAGCCCACGCACAGGTCGGCCACCCGTGTCGCCGTGACCGACGGCGGCTCGGCGGGCGGGTCGACGAGGAAGCTCACGGCGAGCCGGACGCACACCGTCGCGGCGAACCGGACCGCGGCGGGGTCGACCTCGGGAGCGTCGACCGCGAGGAAGCCGGCTACCGACGTGGTCGCGAGGTCGACGACGTCGGTGCGTCCCTCGGTCAGGGCGGGCAGCAGGCTGCCCTCGCCCGAGCGCCCCTCGGCGAGCAGCCCGGCGAGCAGCGGGTTGCGGGTGACCTCGAGCAGGGCGCCCTCCATCGCGTGCCGGATCCGGTTGTGCAGGCCGGGGCCGGCCGCGGCACGCCCCTCCTCGAGTCGTCGCAGGAACGCGCCGACCTCACGCAGCAGCAGGGCGTCGCCGAGGTCCTGCTTGCTCGGGAACTCCTTGTAGAGCGTGGGTCGGGAGATGCCGGCGTCGCGGGCGATGTCGCCGACCCGGGCCCGCCGCCAGCCGGACCGCTCGGCGTGGTGGCGCGCCGCGGCGAGGATCGCTCGCCGGGTCTCCGCACGGCGTCCGGTCTGCGTCGTACCCTCCACGGAGGCAGTCTAGGCAGGCACCACCGTCGGTCGCCCGGCCCCGGTGGCGGCGATCGGCTCGGCGATGACCGAGGCGTCGCCGACGACGACGACGCTCCACTCCCCCGGGGTCACGACCGAGCGGTAGGCCGCGCCGAGGTCCTCGGGGGTCAGGGCGGCGACCCGGCGCAGATGCGTCGTGGGGAAGTCGAGGGGCAGGTCCTCCAGAGCCAGGCTGGCCGCCTCGTCGGCGACGGCGTCGGCCGTCGCGTAGCGACCGGGCGCCGTCTTCTCGATGTAGTCGACGCCGGCTCGGACCTCCTCGGCCTCGAACCCCTCGACCGCCCCCTCGAGAATGCCGAGGAGCAGGCCGAGCGCCTCGCCGGTCACCTCGGCGCGGACCGAGCCGCTCGTGACGAAGGCCCCGCCGGCGACGCGCGGCCGGAAGGCCGATCGCATGCCGTAGGTGTAGCCCTTGTCCTCGCGCAGGACGGAGTCGACCCGGGCGTTGGGCGAGCCGCCGAGGACGAAGGCGAGGACCGGGTAGGGGGCCCAGCCGGTCGGGATGTGCCGGTCGGGCCCGGGGAGCCCCACGGAGATCTCGGACTGGACCGAGCCGGGCCGGTCGACGATGACGACCCGCGCCCGGTCGGACGCGGCCACCGGCCGCGACGGCGGGGCGGGGTCGACGTGACCGGGCGCGGCCCACCTGCCGAGGGTCTGCTCGACGAGCGCGGTGACGTCGAGGCCGTCGAGGTCGCCGGCCACGACGACCGTGGTCCCGCGCGGCCCCACCGCGCTCGCGTGCCGGGCGACGATGTCCTCGCGGGTGATCGCGCCGATGGTCCGGGCGCTGCCCGAGGTCGGGCGCGAGGCGCGCTCGGCCGGGTCGTACATCGTCGCGACGAGCTCGCGGGCGGCGCGGTGCGGTGCCGAGGCCCGCTCCTGCTCGATCTCGGCGAGCCGGCTGCGCAGGATCCGGCGCACCTCGGGCTCGAGGAAGACCGGCTAGGCGAGGGCCTGGTGGAGCAGGTCGAGGGCGGTGCCGAGGAAGCGCTTCGGGACGTCGAGGTCGACGCTGAGCCCGCCCTCGGAGACCCCGGACCCGAGCGCGATGCCGTTGCGCTCGAGGAGCTCGGCGAACTCCTCCGGGGTATGCCGCGCGGTCCCCTCGTCGAGCAGCCGCCCGACCATGGCCGTGACCCCTTCGAGCTCGGGCGGCTCCTCCGCGAGGCTCACGGGCACGAGGATGCGCACCGAGATGACGTACTGACCGGGCATGTCGTAGGCGAGGACCCTCAGGCCGTTCGCCGTGCGGTGCTCGGCGGGCATCGGGAAGGACCACGGCTCGGGGGGCGAGACGACCGGGCGGGGCACGACGGGAAGGCCGGGGGCGGGCAGGTCGGGGGCGGTCATGCGACGGCCTCCTCGTCGGCGGCGAGATAGGCGACGACGGCTCGGCTCTCGGGCCGGAGCCACCGGCCCGCCGCGGCCGTCACCTCCGCCGGGGTGACGGCGCGGAGCCGGTCGAGCAGGGTGTTGACGAGCGCGGGGTCGCCGTGGAGCAGCTCGTGCTGGCTCAGGGCGTCGGCGCGGTCCTCCTGGCTCGCGAGCGCCGAGAGCCAGGAGCGCTCGGCCTGGGCGAGGGCGGCCGCCAGCTCGGCCTCGGTGGGGCCCTCGGCGATGAACCGGTCGAGCTCGGCCATCGCGCCGTCCTCGACGGCGGACGGGTCGGCGTCGGGCGCGATGTCGATGACGAGGAAGCCGAGCGAGACGCCCTCGACGAAGCCCCAGGACGTCGCGTGGACGCTGTGGGCGACCTGCTCCTGGCGGACGAGGCGGCGGATCAGCCGGGAGGTCCCGAGGCCGGCGACGACGTCGAGGGCGAGAGAGGCGGCGAGGAACTCGTCGGTGTTGTCCGGCGGCAGGCGGAACGCGAGGTGGAGTCGGTCGTTGGGGACGGCCTCGACCTTCTCGAGGCGGACCGGCTCGGCGAGCGGCCCCAGCGGCTCGTGGAGCGGGCGGGCGGGCTCTGCGGTGGGCGGGAGGTCGCCGAAGTAGCGCTCGACGAGCGCGAACCCCGCGTCGGGGGTGACGTCGCCGCACAGGGTGAGGACGGTGTTGTTCGGGCCGTAGTAGCGCCGGAAGAAGGCATGGACGTCCTCGACGGACGCCGCGTCGAGGTCCTCCATCGAGCCGATCGTCGGGTGGTGGTAGGGATGCCCCTCGGGGAACACCGCGGCATACACCTCGGTCAGCGCGTTGCCGTAGGGCTGGTTGTCGTAGCGCTGACGCTTCTCCTCCTTGACGACGTCCCGCTGGTTGTCGAGGTTCGTCTGGTTGACCGCGTCGAGGAGGTGCCCGTGCCGGTCCGCCTCGAGCCACAGGGCGAGCTCGAGGGCACCCGTCGGGACGGTCTCGAAGTAGTTCGTCCTGTCGAACCACGTCGTCGCGTTGAGCCGGCCGCCCTCGGCCATGAGCGCCTCGAAGTGCTCCCCGCTCGCGACGTGCCGGGACCCCTGGAACATGAGGTGCTCGAAGAGGTGGGCGAAGCCGGTGCGACCCGCCACCTCGTGCCGGGACCCGACCCCGACCCAGATGTTGACCGTGACGTTGGGGACGCTGTGGTCCGGTGACACCACGACGCGCAGCCCGTTGCCGAGCGTGCGCTGGTGGATGGGGTAGTCCAGAGGCATGCCCGCCACCCTACGGCCCGTCGGGTGCGGGAGCGGCAGCCGTATGCCGTGCACCACCGGGCCCGCTCGCGGTGCCCCACCCGGCGTCGTTCCCCGCCGGCAGGGCTCAGCCCACGTCCTCCGGCGGCGGGGGGAGCTCGGGACGGTCCTGCGCCCGGAGACGGCGCATCGCCCGCCGGGCGAAGATCTGCTGCTCGGTGATGGTCCGCTCGGCCCGGCCCCGGCCCAGGAAGGTGATCGCCCAGTGCAGCAGGGTGGTCACCCGGTGCTTGAAGCCGACGAGGTAGGCGATGTGCACGCCGAGCCAGAGCAGCCACGCGGCGAAGCCGCCGAAGCGGAGGGGGCCGATGCTGGTCACCGCGCTGAACCGCGCGATCGTCGCCATCGACCCCTTGTCCCGGTACCGGAAGGGTCCCTGCGGCGGCGCCCCGTCGAGCCGCCGGGTGATGGTGGCAGCGGCATACCGGCCGCCCTGGATGGCCACCTGGGCGACCCCGGGCAGGCCGGCGCCGCCGATCATGTCACCGACGACGAAGACCTCGGGATGCCCCGGCACCGTGAGGTCGGTGCCGACCGTGACCCGGCCCGCCCGGTCGGTGTCGGCGCCGGACTGGTCGGCGATCAGCCCGCCGAGACCGCTCGCCTGCACCCCGGCGGCCCAGACCTTGGTCATCGCCTCGATCCGGTGCCGCACCCCGCCCTCCTCGACGACGAGACCGGTGGCGTCGACATCGACGACCATGGCACCGAGGCGGACCTCGACGCCCATCGCCTCGAGGCGGCGGCGGGCGATGTCGCCGAGCCGCTCCCCGAAGGTGGGCAGGACGGTGTCGACCGCGTCGACGAGGATGACCCGGGCGTCGCTCGGGTCGATGGTCCGGAAGTCGTGCCGCAGGGTCCGCCGGGACAGCTCGGAGATCTGGCCGGCCATCTCGACCCCGGTCGGCCCCGCCCCGACGACGACGAAGGTGAGGTAGCGCTCGATCTCGGCCCGGTTCGTGCTCAGCTCGGCGATCTCGAAGGCTCCGAAGATCCGCCCACGCAGCTCGAGCGCGTCGTCGATGCTCTTCATGCCGGGCGCGTGCTCCGCGAACTCGTCGTGCCCGAAGTAGGACTGCCCCGACCCCGCAGCGACGACGAGCGAGTCGTACGAGGTGACCGTCGTGCGTCCGAGCACCTCGCTCGTGACCTCGCGGGCCTCGAGGTCCAGATGGGTCACGGTCCCCAGGAGCACGGTCGCGTTGCGCTGCCGGGCAAGGATCTCGCGGGTGCTCGGGGCGATCTCGCCCTCGGAGAGGATACCCGTGGCCACCTGGTAGAGCAGCGGCTGGAACAGGTGGTGGCTCGTCGCCGCGATGACCGTCACGGTGAGGTCGCGCCGCCGCTTCAGGGCGGTCGTCGCGAAGAGCCCGCCGAAGCCGGAGCCGATGACGACGACGCGGTGGCGCCCGTCGTGTCCTGGGCCGTCCATGGGACCGTCCTGTCGTGTCGGTGGTGGGTCGTCACCCCAGCATGTCTCGGGCTCGCCGGCGGCGGGGGCCTCGTCGACGACCGGTTCGGACGTGACCCATTTCACGTCCCGCCGTACCCCAACGACCGGTGAATATCCCCGAACGGTCCAGCGAACATTCAGGAACACCCCCGTACCCTGGTCCGGTGACGTCCGAACCCCTCGACGCCGGGGCGCCCTCCTACGACACCGACGGGGTGCTTCTCGTCGACACCCGCGGGAGCCGGCGCCACCTGCGCACCCGTCGGCGCCGCCGCCGCCGCTGGGTGGTCTGGCTCCTCGTCGCCACCGCCGCCGTCGTCGCAGTCATCGTCGGCGTCACCTCCACGCTCTTCGTCAAGGGCGCGGCCGTCTCGAGCGAGGTCTTCAAGGGCGGCGGGTCGATCATCGACCTGGTCAAGGCCGGCACCCCCCTCAAGACGGACGCGCACGGACGCACCAACATCGTCATCTTCGGGACCTCCCAGGACGACCCCGGGCACCTGCGCCAGGACGGGGGCGGCGGGCTCTGGCTCACCGACTCGATCCAGATCCTCAGCGTCGACGCCAAGACCAAGTCGGTCTCGATGATCGCGGTGCCCCGCGACCTCTGGGTCAAGGTGCCGACCCACGGCGGCAAGCCCTGCATGGTCGGCTACTACAGCAAGATCAACGCCGTCTACGAGTGCGGCGCCGACCTGTTCAGCTCGACGAAGGCCAACCCGGCGACCTATGCCAAGCAGGACGCGGCCGGCGCGAAGGACCTCATGTCGGTCCTGGGGACCGTGACCGGGCTCGTCCCGCAGTACTGGGTGCACGTCGACTACAGCGTCGTCCGCGACGCCGTCAACGCCGTGGGCGGCGTCGACGTCCACGTGGTCGGCGACGGCGCGAACGGCATCTACGACACCAACCTCGACTCGCTCGCCTGCCGCGCCTCCAACGACGTCTCGTGCCGCAACGTCTACTACCCCCACAACGGGTGGTACCACCTGACCGGGAACCAGGCCCTCAACCTGGCCCGGGCCCGCGGCGACGCCAACCAGTACTCCTACAAGGACTTCGGCCTCAACGGCGGCGACTTCGACCGGCAGGCCAACCAGCAGAAGATCATCGCCGCGCTCCAGAAGTCGGCGCTGTCGGCCGGTGTCCTCGCCAACCCGGTCAAGGTCTTCGACCTCATGACGGCCATGGGCAACAACGTCACGACGAGCATGTCCACCGGTGAGGCCAAGACCCTCATCGAGCTGGCCAAGGGCTCCGGCGAGGGCGCCATGAAGAGCGTCAACCTCGTCGACAAGAAGAACCCCATGCTCACCACGGGCTGGGTCAGCCAGCAGAGTGTCGTCGAGCCGCGCGCCGGCACCTTCGTCTACGGACCCCTCAAGGCGTACATCGCCGAGCGGATCTCCGCCCTGGCGACGGCCTCGGCATCGCCCTCCCCCTCGACCAGCGCCTCCCCGTAGGACGCGCCACCCCCGTCGTCCACCTCGTCCGCCCGGCGCGCCATGCCGCCCGGTACGTGAGGACCGTCGGTATGCCGCCGTCGCCCCCGCGGCGACGGCTCACCCGTGGTGGTGGTGCCCGCCGGTCGAGGGGTGCGCGTGGGAGTGCTCGACGAGCGAGCCGCCCTCCCAGTGCCGGTGCATGTGCTCGTGGACGAGGTTGACCGAGACGAGCAGGTCGCGGTCGGCGAGCACCTCACCCGGGGTGCCGTCGGCGACGACGGTGTGGTCCTCGGCGAAGACGACGCACCGGTCGGCGATCTGGTCGAGGACGTCGAGGTCGTGGGTCGCCACGACGATGGTCTTCCCGGCCTCACCGAGGCGGCGGAGCAGCGTGACGAGCCAGTGCTGGGTGCGGGGGTCCAGCGCCGCGGTCGGCTCGTCGAAGAGGAGCACCTGGGGGTTCATGACGAGCACCGAGGCGATGGCGACCCGCTTCTTCTGGCCCCCGGACAGCTGGAACGGCGCCCGGTCGGCGAGGTCCTCGATCTCGAGAAGAGCGAGGACCTCGTCGACGCGGGCCCGGGTCTCCGCCGAGGACATCCCCAGCTGGAGGCAGCCGAAGGCCACCTCCTCCCGCACCGTGGGTGAGAAGACCTGGCTGTCGGAGTTCTGGAAGACGAAGCCGACGCGCGAGCGGAAGCTGCGGTTGGCCTCCTCGTCCTCGAGGCGGTCCTCGGTCAGCTCCTCGCCGAAGGCGTGGATGCTCCCCTCCTGGGGGTGGACCAGCCCGTCGAGAACCTTGAGCAGGGTCGACTTGCCCGAGCCGTTGGCCCCGAGGAGGGCGACCCGCTCCCCCGCCCTGATGTCGAGCGAGACCCCCGCCAGGGCGGGGAACCGGTCGAGATAGGCGTAGCGCAGGTCGTGGCAGGCGAAGACGGGGACCTCGGTCTCGAGGTCCCCGGCCGCCCCGCGTGCGGGGTCGAGGTCGGGCGCCACGGGGTCAGCGGCCAAGACGGACGTCCCCCCAGACGCTCAAGGCGGCACCCGCCACGCCGAGCGCGAGCACGACGAGGTCGGTGGCCCGCAACGCGAACCCGTCGAGCGTGCGGGCGTTGCCGCGATACCCGCGGGCGAGCATCGCCTGGTGCACCTCCTCGGACAGGTGGTTCGCCTTGCCGACCAGGGCACCGGCCGACGCGCCCACGAAGCGGCGGGCCGACCCGTCGTGGCGCACCCGGCCCAGGGTCCGGGCCTTCCGGGACTCGTACATGTCGGTCACCGCCCCGATGAGCATGAAGACGTAGCGGTAGGCCATGCCGACGACGAGGACGAACATCCGCGGCACGCCGAGGGCGCGCAGGGCGGCGAGCAGCCTCGTCCAGGTCGTCGTGAGGGTGAGCAGCGTGACGAGCGAGACCGACACCCCGACCCTGACGACGACGAGCACCGCGGTGCCGAGCCCCTGGGCGGTCAGCCCCTCGGGACGGCCGTGCCACGTCCACAGGTGCACGACGAGGTCGCCGGGGGTGACGACGGACAGGGTCGCCGGCAGCACCGCGACGGCGGTGAAGAGGGGGACGACGAGCCACACCCGCCGGACGAGCACCCCCAGCGGCAGCCGCGAGGCGGCCGCGAGGGCGAGGAGGGCGGCATACATGACGAGGAGGGTGAGCACGTGGTGGACCAGGGCGGCCGCCACGAGGAGGACGAGCATGGTGGCGAGCTTGGCGCGGGCGTCGACGCGCTGGAGCAGCCCGTCGCGGGCGGCGGTGTCCTCGCTGAACATGACCTGACGCACGAGGTCGGCCCCGCCGGTGAGGGTCCGCTCGACGTAGGACCCCCGGCGGAACCTGCTGCTCGGCCCGCACTGGCACATGGCGGGCTCGGCGGTGAGCAGCCAGTCCGGGACGTGGGCTTGCGGCGACGTGGCCGCCGGGGTCTCAGACATGGGCCCGCTCGCCCTTCTCGGAGGAGCCCGACCGGGTGCTGACCGCACGGACCAGCCGGCCGATGGCATAGACGACGGCCCCGACGACGACGATGCCGACCACCGCGGAGAGCAGGTAGGCCGCGGTGGCGTGGTCCCCGCTGGCGAAGCCGTAGCCGCCGAGCAGGGTGTGGCTCCAGAACCCGTTGTACTTCTCCAGGCCGGCCGGGACGGCGGAGAGGCCGAGGGCGTGCAGGTCGAGGCCCTGCGGTGCGCTCTCACCGAACGCGCCACCTGGTGCGAGCAGGCCGAGCGGGGTGAGCAGGACCATGACCACCATGAACCCGGCCGCGACCCGACCCGGTGTCAGCCGTCCGCCTCGCCCGCCCGCCTCCGCGGCGCCGGTGCCCTCGGCGTGCAGGGGTATGCCGCGGTGCGCCGGGACGAGGCTCGCCAGGTCGGCGCGCTGGAGGTAGGCCAGGACGCCGGCCGTGAGCACGGCCTCGGCGAACCCGGCAACGGTCAGATGGGCCAGCAGCATCGCGGGGACGGCCTGGGCGAGGTGGTAGGGCGAGTACAGCGGCACGCCGGAGGCGGTGTGGAACAGGTCCGGCTGGATCCCGAGCTCGATGCCGGTGGCCAGAGCGGCGGCGTTGATGCCGGCGTACCCCCCGAGGGCCGCCGCCACGACGCGGCGCCGCGCGTCGAGGGGGGAGCGTCCCGCGACGAGCCGGTAGACCCCGACACCGACGAGCGGCATGAGGATCGCCATGTTCGTGACGTTGACCCCGTAGGCGAGCACGCCGCCGTCGCCGAAGAGGAGGGCCTGGAAGAGCAGCGCCACCGCGACGGCGATCATCGCCGCCCAGGGTCCCAGGGCGATCGCGATGACGACCGCGCCGACGGCATGGGCCGTCGTACCGTCGGGGATCGGGACGTTGAACATCATGACGACGAACGCGAGCGCGGCGAAGAGCGCGAGGCGCGGGACGTTGCGGGTCGTCACGACGGCACTCACCCGGCGCGAGGCGAGGGCAAGCGTCGGGACGGCGACGGCATACCCGGCCGCGCACGTGGCGGGGCTGAGGTAGCCGTCAGGGATGTGCATGGGCCGAGTCTAGCTAGTTGCAAACACCTTGCAACAAGGCGCCCCGCGGCCGACGAGCATCCGCGCCCGGGAGGACAGACAGGTCGAGGCCGGATCTCTCCGGCCTCGACCTGGTCAGTAGCGGGGGCAGGATTTGAACCTGCGACCTCCGGGTTATGAGCCCGGCGAGCTACCGAGCTGCTCCACCCCGCGTCGAGTGAGGGGCCGGTGTGAGACGGTCTGGACCACCTGGTTCCGGCCGCTCGGTACCCGTCAACCCTACGTGAGTCCGGCGCCGGGGCCAAATCCGGGTGGGAGCGCGACGGCCGCGACGGCTACCCCCCGCTGCCCGACGGTGACGGCGAGGGGGTCGCGCCGCTCGAGCCCGTCGCGCCGGGCTCGAGCGCCGCCGCGGCGGCGATGGCGGCCTCGAGGTCGCCCTGCGCGACGGCGTAGGCCGCGAGGTCGCCCCTCTTCAGCGCGGCCACACCGTCGGCGTAGGCCTGCTGGATGGCCGCGATGGCCGCGGCATACTGCGCCGCCTGCGACGCGGTACCACCGGTGCCACCGGTCCCACCGGTGCCTCCCGTCCCGCCGGTCGAGCCACCGGAGCCGGCGTCACCGGCGTTCGCACCGGAGTTGCCGCCGAAGAGCCCGTCGAGGGCCTGGTTGAGGGTCTCGCCCCAGGCCACCTGGTTGCCGAACACGGCCACCGTCGCCTTGATCTGCGGGAACGAGCCGCTCTCCTTGCTCGCCTGGACGTACATCGGCTGGACGTAGAGCAGCCCCTCGCCGACCGGCAGGGTGAGCAGGTTCCCGAAGGTGAGCGTCTTGCCGGACTGCCGGTTCTGGGCGATGAACTGGCTGAGGTTGAGCGACTCGGTCGGGCTCGCCGATCTCGCCGTCGACACCTCGATCTGGTTCTCGACCTGCCCGGGGCCGTTGACGTTGGACGCGCTCGGGGTCTCGAGCAGGCGCATCGTGCCGTACTCCGGCGACTTCTGGCCCGTCGTGGTCCCCGCGTCGGCGTCGACGGCGAGGAACCCGCGCAGGATCTCACGCTCTCCGGAGGCGGACCCCGCCGGGACGAAGGTCGTCGTGAGCGAGAAGGCCGGGGAGCTCTGGTCGGGCATGGCGAGCGACTGGTAGTAGGTCGGGACGTCCTGGGTGGCGTGCGTCGGGTCCTTCGGGACCCGCCAGTAGTCCTGGCCGCCGTAGAAGCTGTTCGCGTCGGTGACGTGGTACTTCGTCAGCATCTCGCGCTGGACCTTGAACAGGTCCTGGGGGTAGCGGAAGTGCTGCATGAGGTCCCCGGAGATCTCCGACAGCGGCCGCACCGAGCCGGCGAACGCGTGGCTCCAGGCCTGCAGCAGCGGGTCGCTCGGGTCCCAGGCATAGAGCTTGACGGTGCCGTCGTAGGCGTCGACGGTCGCCTTGACCGAGTTGCGGATGTAGTTGACCTGGCCGCTGCTCGACGTTACCGAGGTCGACTGCTGGGTCACCGAGTCGGTCGTGTCCTGGGCGAGGTCCGAGACCTGGCTGTTGGGGTAGTCGACGCTCGTCGTGAAGCCGTCGACGATCCACTGGATCCGGCCGTCGACGACCGCCGGGTAGACGTTCCCGTCGAGGGTGAGCCAGGGGGCGACCCGCTGGACCCGCTCCTTCGGGGTGCGGTAGTCCAGGAGCCGCGAGTCGGCGTTGATGGCGTCGGACAGGAGGAACTTCGGCTCGCTGTACTTGACGGCATACGCGGCCCGGCGCAGCAGCGAGCCGATCGGCACGCCACCGGACCCCGTGTAGGTGTTGTTCTCCTGCCCGCCCGGGCCGGCGTCGTCCGGGTAGTCGAACTCCTGGGGGCTCGCGCCCTTGGGGGCCCCGACGATGGAGTAGTCGGGCGAGGACTCGCCGAAGTAGATCCGGGGCTGGAAGGTCCCGAGCGCGGGGTGGGTGTTGAGGCCGGAGGAGAAGAAGACCGGGTCGCCCTCTGAGGTGCGCTGGTTGCCGTAAGCCGCGACGAAACCGTAGCCGTGCGTGTAGACCGTGTGGTCGTTGACCCAGTTGCGCTTGTCGGCGGGCACCCCGTCGAGGTTGAGCTCGCGGACGGCGACAACGGCGTCCTCGGTCTTGCCGTTGATCGTGTAGCGGTCGACGTCGAGGGTGTCGGGGAACTGGTAGTACTGCCGCAGCCCCTCGAGCTGGCGGAACGTCGACGAGACGACGTTGGGGTCGATGAGCCGGATACCGGGGATGGTCGCGGCATCGGCACGCAGCTGCCCGGCGCCGGCCGTCGTCGTCGCGGTATACGTCGTCGTCGCGACCCCGTCGAGGCCGTATGCCGCGCGCGTCGCGTTGATGTTGCGCTGGATGTAGGTCGACTCGAGGGTCTTCTGCGAGGGGCCGACCTTGATCGCCTGGATGAGCGCGGGGTAGATGCCGCCCACGACGATGGCGAGGATGACCAGGCCGGCGACGCCGATGAGCGGCAGCCGCCAGCTGCGGGTCCAGATCGAGGCGAGGAAGAAGCCGGCCGTGATGACCGAGGCGACGGCGAGGATCGCCTTCGTCGGCATGACGGCGTGGGCCCCGGTGTAGGTGACGCCGGTGATGAGGTCGCCCGGCGTCGTCGACAGCGAGTAGCGGCCGATCCAGTAGCCCGCACCGCGGACGAGGACGAGCAGGGCACCGATGGTCGACAGGTGGATGAAGGCGGAGCGGGTGCTGTGCCCGCGGCCGGGCAGCTGCAGCCCGCCGTAGACGTAGTGGGTGAACGCCGCTGCGACCAGGGCGAGCACGAGGACGACGGTGAGGAAGCTGACGAGGAACCGGAGCCACGGGAGGGTGAAGACGAAGAAGCCCACGTCGAGCCCGAACTGGGGGTCCTTGACGTGGAAGGGCACGGCGTTGCGCCACAGCAGGTAGGTCTTCCAGGCGCTCATGGCGCCGGAGCCCGCCAGCAGCCCGAGGATCGTCGGGATGACGACGATGCCGATGCGGCGGAGCGGGTCGAGCGCCTGGCGGTACTGGTCGAGGACCTGCTGGGCCTGGGTCACGGGGACATAGAGAGGGCGGGTCCGGTAGCCGATGACGAGGCTGGCCGCGACGGCTCCACCGGTCAGCAGGGCGCCGAGGACGAAGAGCAGGACCTTGGTGCCGAGCTCGGTGAGGAAGACGCCCTGGAAGTGCACCGACTGGTACCACCACAGGTCGGTGAACAGGTTCGCGGCGATCGACCCCACGACGGCCAGGACGACGAGGACGAGCAGCGTCGGCAGCAGGGCCCCGCGGCGGCCGGGGAAGCCCGTTCCCGCGGCGCGGCCCCCGGCGGGGTGCTGGCCGGACCCCTGGCCCCCCGGGCCCTCGGCCTCGGATCCCTCGAACCAGTCGGAGTGACTCACGTGTCGTTCCTCGCTTCGTGCGGGGCGGCAGGCTCCACCCGCGTCGTCGACAACCTATCCCGACGGTCTCAACGCCGCTGGTCCCCGATCCGTGCCGCCGGTCACGGCGGACCCGCCGGGGTGGGGCACGATGGGGCGGTGAGCACTCCCGCACGACCGACGACGGACCCCCTCGAGCTCGTCGCCCTGGACACCGAACGCCACGTCGCCCGGTCCGGATGGGACCAGAACCCGCGCCTGTTCGCCCTCGTGCCCACGGCCGACCTACTCGAGCGCGAGCCCCATCTCGCCGGCGGCCTCTCGGTCGGCGACCTCGCTCCCGGAGCGCTGACGGCCGTGGAGCAGGAGGACCTGCCCCGGGCCGCCTCGGTCGAGAGCCTGCTCGCCCGGATCGCCTGGCCCGGCTCCGTGGCCGGCTGCGCCCTCGCACTGGAGCGCATCGTCGTCCCCCCCGGCGCCGACGCCGAGCTCCCCGACGACCCCGACGAGGCAGCCACGGCGCTCCTGGCCCACCCGCAGCGCCAGGACATCAGGCTCGTCGTCGCGGTGACCCGCGACGGCGCCTCGCGCTGCCTGGTCCGTCAGCGGGCCCACGACAGCGACGATGCGGTCGCGAGCGGTGACCGGCTCGCACCCGGCGTCATCGACGCGCTGCGAGCCACCCTGGAGGACTGACCCCCTCGGTCAGCCGCCGGCGGCCGCACACGAGGGGAGCCCGCTCGTCTGCCCCGAGGCGATGTCCTTGACCGCGGTGAGGGCGCCGTCGAAGGTCGAGACCTTGACGACCCGCATCCCGCTCGGGATGTGACCGGTGACGTCCGCACAGTTGGAGGCCGGGGCGAGGAACCACGTCGCCCCCGCCTGCCGCGCACCCGACATCTTCTGGGCGATCCCGTCGATCTGCCCGACGGTGCCGTCGGCGGCGATCGTCCCCGTGCCGGCGATCCGCTGCCCACCGGTGAGCGGACCCGGGGTGAGCTTGTCGTAGATGCCGAGCGCGAACATCATCCCGGCCGACGGTCCGCCGACCTGGCCCGCGTTGACGACGACGTCGACGGGGAGCCGGTACTGCACGCCGAGAAGGATCCCGATGACCGTGCTGCCGTCCTGCCCGGCCCCGGTCGTCGTCGTCACGGTCGTGTCCACACCGCCGCGCCGCACCGTGATGACGAGCTTCTGGCCGGGCTTGACCTTCTGGACGGCCGTGCGGACGGAGTCACTGTTCGTGACCGGGTCGCCGCCGATCGTGAGGAGGACGTCGCCCGGCTTCAGGACTCCGGCCGCGGGAGAGCCCTGCGGGAGCTGGGCGACGGTGAGCTCCTCGGGCACCTTCTGGCCCAGGGCCACGAGCGCGACCGCGCTCGCCACCTGCTGGGAGTCGGTCATCATCGCCTGGTTCTCCTCCTGGACGTCGTGCTGGGACACGTCGTCGGGGAAGACCGTGTGCTCCGGGAAGACGGCCTCGTCGCTGCGCAGCCAGCCCTCGAGGACGTCGTATGCCGTGACCCGGTAACCGGGTCCCCCGGCGATCCGGACCGTCGTGAAGTCGAGCGCGCCGGTCGTCGGGTAGGTCGGGGTGTCCCCCTTGACCTCGATGACCGGGGTGCCGTCGAGGCTGCCCAGGGTGTTCGTCGCCGGGCCCGGCTTGAACACGACGTAGGGCAGCGGGATGAAGACGGCGACGGCGGCGAGGGTGATGAGGAGGAAGACGACGGTGAGCAGCACCGTCGAGAGGCGCCCCGGGCGCGGTGGCGGGGCGACCGCGGGGCGCGGCTCGATGCTCGACGGGGCCAGGTCGAACCCGTCGGGGGTCGAGGTGGTCACGGCATCCCCACCCACTCGCTCACGCCGTCGTCGAAGAGCTGGTGCTTCCAGATCGGCACCTCGGCCTTGAGCGTGTCGATGAGGTCCCGGCAGGCCGAGATCGCCTGGCCGCGGTGCGGCGCCGAGACGGCCACGACGACCGCGTCGTCACCGATCTGGAGCGTGCCGACCCGGTGGACGGCGGCGATCCGGGCCGCGTCGCTGCGGGCCGCGACCTCCTCACAGACCCGCCGCAGGTTCTGCGCCGCGGTCGGGTGGGCGGAGTAGTCGAGGCGCAGCACCTCCTTGTCGTGGTCGTGGTCGCGGACCACACCGACGAAGACGGCGACCCCGCCGCACGACGGA
>Ga0187809_10000317_pt1 | contig 28101 bp, 31 predicted proteins | sample NC_wetland_sal_i_8_FD_132415 | JGI IMG/M metagenome (GOLD analysis project Ga0187809, IMG submission 132415) | Wetland sediment microbial communities from Neuse River Estuary, North Carolina, USA - ASW_4 | ecosystem: Environmental > Aquatic > Freshwater > Wetlands > Sediment | place: USA: North...
CCGGCTTTACCGGCGTCGATGCTTTCAGCCTGACCGAACCAATGACAATTGATGTCCGCGCTTACGATGCCGGATCGGAGAACAACAACGAAAAGAAGGGCCTGCTCGGCTCCCTGGGAGCCGGCAACGATCGCGATCCGGAAAATGGCGTCATCGCCTACCACACCGGTATTCGGGGCGATGCGGATGCACCCAATGATTGGAACTGGGACGTCAATGCTCCTGTCGCCCACGTGACCTTCACCCCCGTCAACTAGGCAACAGCACAGCCTGTAGGGCGGCGCGTTCCGAGGAACGGGCCGCCCTTTAAATGATCAGGGCCCTGGGCATGATCAGCTCAGCCTCCTGATTGAAGGCGTTGCCCCTTAAGATGACGAGTCCGACATTGTCCTGCGTCAGGGATGGCCGCCCGAATGGGGTAAGAACCGGCAGGGGCTTCAGCAATGCCAACAGCCCGTCCCGAAGGGGACGCCCCACCTTTTCCGGAGGAGGCGGTTCGCAACTCCCGAACCCTCCACGTAGCCGATTTCAGGATCCTCGCGACAATCCTTCCCCCGGGCTCAGAATGACGCATCGTCAGCCGCGAGTCCGGGCAAGTGCTGGGACTATTTGTTGACGCGTTCCTGGAACTCTTTAATCGCGGCAAGAATGTCGTCGAACGACGGCGGTGCATCGTCGAACATCATCGGCGCCATTGCGCGATAATCGGCTCTGAGATCCTTGATCCGCGCTTCGCTTGGCACTAGCCGCAAGGTGCCGGGGCGCGCCCTATCATAGCTTGCCCATCCCGAGCGAAAGAATATCGCCTTGTGCTTTGCCACCATTGCCAGGAGCTCGAGATCAGCGGCGGCGGCCTTGCCCTCGTCGGAGTCGAGGAGCATGGCGAGATCATAATAGTGACGCGAGAAATATTGTGGGATCGCCGACTCTGCTGGACGATGAGCCTCCGCATGTAAGGCCGTGGCTTTTTCCCAGAAGGTGCGCCGTGCCGACAGAACCGTAACAGTGGTATCCGGATCGCCGAAGAAGTCAGGGAAATCGTCGGCCGCGTAGGGACGAATGTTCTTTTGCTCGGCAGGCCATGGATCGCCGCGAGCACCGAGCTCAAGCTTCACGCGCGGCGTGATATAGGCCATGCCCTGATAGTCTGCCGCCGGAAGCGACGGCGGGTAGTGGAAGTTCACCGTCTGAGCGTCGGTGTCATCGACCACGAGCGACCACTCGCCATTTAGCGGCTCGCCCAGTTGCTGAACGATTGCAGCACGCAAGGCCGGAAGGAGTTGGCCGGCGATATGCTGCTCGACGTCCGCGACCAGGTCATCAATGAGTTGCCCTGACTTCTTACGGCTGATGCTTTCATTTTCAGGATCGCGATCCCCTGAGTAACCGAGATCGGTACGATCAAAGGACAGGTCGATGTCCTCGGAGAAGCGCCCAATGATGCCGAAGGCCTTGGACAGTGACGTTCCGCCCTTGAAGACCAGGCTGGCCGCTGCCTCCTCCTGAAGATTGAACAGGCGCCTCAAGGTCCAGCAGACCCAGAAGTCTTTCTCGATGATGGTATTGGCGACGCCACGGCCGGCGCCGGTCTCTCCGAAGAGCGCCGCCCGATCGCCAGCTGGGAGAAGGGCGACGCTATCCATCGGCGGAACTCGAGGCTGTGTTGCCGATCGAGATCAGCGTGGGGCGCATCCAGGCCGGAGCCTGGATGGCACTGGAGGCGAGCACCTTCTTGTCATTGGCCGACAGCCGGCGTGCGGCAACCTGGGCTACGTCGGCGGCACGCCCCGCGCCCACGTGGCGAAGGGCCTGGACAACGGTGCCGGCCGGGCTACCCGGTGCGATCAAGTGTTTGGGCGAAGCGTGACGCAGATCGACCACGCGTTTGCCCAGCACGATCCGGCGCGAGGGTCCGTTCGTCAGATAGAGGCTCTTTGCCGGAACCTGGGTCGATAGGCCAAGCGCGTTGGCGGCGTGCGCGCCCGCGATTTGCGCCTGCGAACCGGTCTCGCGCGCTAGCGCTCGGGCAACGTCGTCGGGAGCCGGGGAAAGTGGACCCAGCTTCGGATGGACTTTCGGGAAATCGTAGAGACCACGCGCCAGGCGACGCAGCTTCCCGTTCTTGACCAGGCGGGAAAGGGCCTGATCGACCGCGGCGCGCCCGGCTACATCGAGGAAGTCACTGGGCGTAAAGACGCCACCGCGCCCGCCGGCACGGGCGCGCTGCATGATCCGATCGGGAACCGATGTCTTGGTCGTGTTCATGCTTCAGAAAATAGCATATGTTTTTCTGACATTCAAGGACTCGCTATTGCGCCGAGCTATTACCCGATCTCGATCCGCCGGGTCCTTCCGCCAGCCCTGTCATGGCCAAAAGTTACTTGTCGATCAGGCGGAATCGCTGGCTTTAACTGGGGTTGCCCCTTGGGCGAGCTTGAGTCGCGTCCAGACATTCATATTTATGATCACTGCGGCGATCTCAGCGGTTTCGACTTCGCTGAATTGCTTCGCCACCTCATCATGTGCAGCAGCGAAGCTCGCCTGTTCGAAGATGGTCAGCGCTTCGCAATAGGCAAGGGCGACGCGTTCGGCGTCGCTATAGAGCGTGCTTTCCCTCCAACTCGGCAGATTTGCGATGCGTTCAGGTGTGATTCCCTGGTCCGCTGCCGCCCGACTGTGAAGGATCAGGCAGTAGGAGCAAGGGTTGAGTTGCGCCACTCGCAACCGCAATAACTGCGCGAGCTGGCCGTCGATCCCCAGCTTTGCCGTGTAGCCGACCGAGGCCGCCATAGCCCTGGCGTGCTGATGAAAGTCCACAAGATCCGGATTGAAGCGGCGATCCTCGAACCTAATCTCCGAAACCACGCTATATTCTCCCGGTTGAAGAATTTCCCATTGACGGCTGTCCCTCGGCTTCGCCCCTTCAAACGGCGCGACGATAGGAAAGGCGAGGCACGCTATGACGCGACAGGCCCGGTCGAATCGACCGCGTCGAATGCCTGCATGATCCGGTCGCGCGTTTTCTTGTCCGGCGCGACTTCCGACATGGCGAACAGGCTTGCCCTGGCGCCCGCCACGTCGTCGAACGCCAACTGAAGACGCGCAAGCTTTTGCCAGGCATCAAGCACACCCGGTGCGACCTGCGTGATCCGCCGATATACGTCCAGGGCCCGATGAGGATCGTTGTCATTCTCCGCACGAACAGCCTGATTGTTCAACAACCGGGCCAGCACGTCACGATTGCTCATCCTCATGACGCTGAGCGCGGAAGCGTCGCCTTCCTTGGCAAGGCAGGCCCGGGAGATCGCCGCAATCTTCCCTTCTGACACCAGGCTGCCACCCGCGAAGGGATCGATCACCACGGGGCTTTTCTCACCGATCTGGACCAGAACATGGCCCGGCAAGTTGAGCACATAGGCACTCCATCCAGCCCGGCGAGCCATTGCGACATAGAGGATCGACAGCGCAATCGGCAGGCCGCGCTTACGGTCGAGCACGCCGCTAAAATCGGCGTTGACCGGCGCATCATAAGTTTCGGTGTCGCCAACAAATCCGAACTCCCCATGCAGCACGCGCGAGAGCACGGCGGCGCGTTCTCTCGAAAGAACCGCGCTCCGCCCCTCATCGCACACTCTGTCCTCGATCTCTTCGAGCCTTTCGAGATAGGGGCCGATATCCGTACTCTCGTGATCCAGATGACTCAGCGCGAGCGATGCCAGGTCGAGCAGGATATCCTCATCTTCGATGAGGCCGATGGTTCCGACATCCATGTTCAATTCTCCTTCCCGACAAGGCCAAGCTGCGCCGCCAGCGCCGGCCAGCTCTTCCGAATGTCCTGCCGGTAGGTTTGATCCCCGCTCGATCGCTGAAGCCGTTCATCGGCAAGCCATGCGGACTGCTGTGGGCTGAGCAGGTTCGCGAGCCATTCGCGATAAGGCACGGCCAGGTTGATCCGTGTACGCTGGGCTGGCGTTAGAGGCAGATGGCGAGCCGCGTTTTTGTGCAGGCGGTACTGCGGTTCACGGTCAAGCTCGAAACCGGCGCTTTCGATCGGGCTGAACCCCTCGGTTTGCGCGTAAGCATCGAGATCAGGTCGCGAGATCTCACGCGGATCGAAATGCACCTGCACCACCTCCTCGCCGTCGACCCATCCGGCATCGGTCGAAATCACCGCTGGATGCTGGGCGAGGCTCGTTTCGCCAGACCAGAAGCACGGCGTTGTGTAGGTAACGCTTTCGCTGAGGCCATATTCGACCAGCAGATCGCGCCCCAGCAACCGGAAATAGCCGGGGACCTCATTGCCGAGCATTTCGAGAACGGCGGTGATCTTGTCGTGGAGTCCCAACGCATCGTAGCGATCGGCCAGCTTGGGCAGGAGCTCGGCTCCGTCAGGCCCGAGGAACCGCACCACGGGGTTATTCCATGATGGCTCGTCGTAACGGCGCAGCATCTCGGCGTCTGAACCGGGATGGTTGTTGAAGATCGCCACCGGCACGAACCGTTCGGTGATCAGTTCCACCATCAACGGATGCGTCAGGACGTCCTGCCCGAAGCGCACACAGGTCGAACACCCGGGCACTTCCTGAAACAACAGCAGAACGGGTTTGCCCTGTTCTGCCGCCAGCGCCAAGCCGCGATCGTGATCGCGCAGCCACGCGACGTCGCCGAGCTCACGATGCTCGCGAAAGGAGATTACATTTTTCTGCATGCCCAAAATATGGTGAGACCGGTTTGCGATAACAATGTCGTTTGGTGGCTACTGCCCTCTCAGATCCAAAGCGGATGGGGTAGACCCCCTCTCACTTCACGTCGTGGGGCTCGACGGCTTTCCTCAACGACCTGACGGTGGCGGGCGCTTCATGATCAACAGGTCCGTCACATCGTGCAGATCATCTGCCGAAGAGACGGCAACCGTCAGCCATTTCCCGTCGATGTATGTTTTGGCCTCGTCGTAGAGCTTGACCAATTGCGGGCGCCAGACATAGCGCCTCTCTTCAAACTTCTCTCGTTCCGCCCCTCCCATGACCACCACGGTTGAAAACCGCCGGTACTCGGGCACCATCGTGGTGAACGCCTTGGTTTTCTTGTAGCGCAGGGCCCAACCGCGGTTCTTGCCGCCATAGAGCCAGTCCGGCGCGAAAACCCCGGGGTAGAATTCATCGATCCAGTTCCGCAGCTCAGCCCAACGCTCGAATGCCTCCGGTCCGATCCAGCCGCGGATGGCGTTGTCGTCGGGCGGTGCTGATTTGTCTGTGATCCTGTCGCCGATCCGGGAAACCGTCCCCTCGGCAGTACCAATGGATGACATCATCGAAAAACCCTGTGTTCATGATCCGGGCAGACGCCGGGTGGTTATGATACGGGCGCGCCATCAGCCCGCGCAGTGCGCAAGAAGAGGCGCCACAGATCGAAGCTTGGGGCTATGACGGCGCTATGGAAAATCACCTTTGGCCATGGGATCGATAGCCGAGCGTTATGAGACTACGGTCGGTCGGGCCGGTCGCATGAGCGAAGGGCCACGGGCCTCGCCCGCTTCTCCAAGCGAGGCCAAGATCTCGACCGACAGCGGCCCGGCCTCGACGCGGCCGGCTCGCCTTGGTGCGGATGCTCGATCGCGTGCAGGCCGATCATAAACCGAATGAAGGTCTTCCATGACCGTCAGGTCGATAGTGGCGAGAGCGTCGTCCCTCGCCACCGGAGCCTGGTCCTGGTCGAGGAACGCAGTGGCCTGTACGGGCAAGAACTGCAGGGTCTTCAGCCCAATTGAGCTGAATGCCAACGACAGATACGGCGTAAGGAAATCCGGCTGGTTGGCTCGATCGCCGGCAAAGACGCCACCGGACGTGACACCGATGAATACCGGACGGTCCCGCAGCATTCCCACCTTCCCGGCCGACGTCGACTTCATCGTCCGCCCGACGCGCAGGATCTGATCGATCCACGCTTTGAGGCTCGAGGGAATGGTGAAGTTGTACATCGGCGTCCCGACGACGATCACATCGGCAGCCTCGACTTCCTGGATGAGCGCTTCGGAAACGTCCAGGGAACCCTGCGGCGGAACCGCCAACGTCGCCGGCGTCGAAAGCGCAGCCGCGTAGTCGGCTACGGTGTGCGGCAAGGGTTCGCGCCCCAAATCACGCCGGCTGATGCTCGCATCCGGCGCAACCTCAAGAAGCTTTTTGACGATCGCTGCAGAAAGCTCGCGGCTATGCGATTCTTGACGCGGACTGCAGTCAATATGGAGAATGTTCATCTGATCGATTCCAATGGCTTCAAGAGGCTGCGAACGGAAAAGCTCAGATCGAGCCGGCCGGCGCGACAGCAGGGAAGTCCTTGTCGTGATCGAACACGTTGTTGAAGAAATTGGTCAGGGAGTACATGGCCACCAATGCGACGATCTCGATGATGTTCGCGTCGGTGTAGCCGGCGTCGCGGACAGCTTTCAGATCTGCCTCGCTGACGTGGCCGCGGGTCTCGATGACCTTGCGGGCAAACTGCACTGCGGCGTCCCGCTTCGCATCGCTGGCATGGCCCTTCCGGGCGAGAATGATGTCGTCAGTCGAGAGCTTGGCCATATGTTCGGCCGTGAAGCTGTGAACCGTCAGGCAATAATTGCAGCCGTTCACTTCGGAGACCGCAAGGCCGATGCTGTCGCGTGTCTTCACGTCGAGCGCCTTGCTCAGGGATCCGAGCAGGGTGGCCCACGAATTGAACGCGATCGGGCTCTGCGCGAAGGCCGCCATCATGTTGGGGGTGAATCCGATGTTCCTCGTGAACGCATCGAGAGTGGGCTTTGATTCAGCCGGCACGTGCTCCGGCTTCAGGGCAGCAGTTCTTGCCATCATAGTCTCCATAAGTTTTTGGTTTGGTTGAGAATTATGCGAAGTCCAGCACGTCAGCCACCGGCATGCGCGGCTTTTGTGGCCAGTTGCCAGTTCGCTCCGGCCCCACGGTCAGCAGCATGACCGGCACTTCGTCTTCACGCAGATCGAACTCGCTGTGCACGGCCTCTGCGTCGAAACCGATCATCGGCGTCGACCCCCAGCCAAGCGAGCGGGCTGCATAGATGATCGCCGCGGTGCCGAAGGTCGCGGAGCGCACAGCCTCATCGCGCTGGCGCTGCGGTTGATCGTCATACAGTCCGCGAGCTGGCATTTCCCATTCCGGCACCATGTGCGCCGGCATAATTCCTGCTTCCACCACAGGCGCCAGGCGCTCAGGGACGGTGCTGGCATCGGCCAACTGGCCGATGATGATGAACGTGACGGCGGCATCGAGAATCGCGGGCTGCTTCCAGGCGATCGGATGGAGTCGTGCCTTGGCCTCAGGCGTGCGAACCGCGATGAAGCGCCAATTCTGCAGGTGGAACGAAGTCGGCGCCGAAGTTCCGATCCGCACCAGATCGCGGATCTGCTCGTCGCTCAGTACCGCGCCGCGATCGTAGTATTTGGCGGCACTACGGCTCAGAATGGTTTCGATGACGGCGTTCGTCGGAATTGAAGCGGCGGTTAGATTGGAAGATTCGCCAGCGAGAGCTTCCCCACTCTTTTCCGCTTGTGCGAAGATCTCTGCGATGGCGCCGGTTGCCGGCTCGGCGGCGGCGGCGGCGGCGGTGACGGTGACGATGTAGTTCATTGGGTGGCTCCCTCAACAAGTGATGACGGAGCCCAAATTACGGCCGACGGTGAAATTTTCGAGACTGAATTGGCTCAATATCATGCGCGAAAGGATCAATCCCCGCGCGCATAAGTGCTAGGCAGGCACTGGATGCTCGTCCTTGTGCGACAGTCGGCGCCATTCCCCCGGGGTCATCCCCATTCTTTCGGCAAATACACGCCGGAATGCGGATACCGATTGATACCCGACCGTCTCGGCCACAGCCTCGGTGCTGATCGCCGGCTTCTTCAACTCGTTGGCGGCCAGACTCATCCGAAGATCGGTCAACAGGTCGAGTGCAGAGCAGCCTAGCCTGTCTTGAAAGTGCCGCATGAAGGTCGCGCGTGACATGCCGCACAAGTCCGCCAGATCAGGCAGTTTCCAAGGTTGCGCAGGATCGGAGAACATCGCGGCGATTGCCGGAGCCAGCCGCGGATGGCCGGCCAGCGCCAACAAGCCCTCGGGGGCTTTCTCGCCCTCGCTCGCCGCTCGCAGCACGAGTGTGAACAGCGCCGAAGAAAGCGCATTGAGAATTGCGCGCCCTCCCGCTCGGTCGCGGGCGGACTCCGTTCGCATCAGCCCCACCAGGCTCGCCAATTGGCTGGAGGCGGACCCGATGCCCTCTTCTCCATGATCGTCCATGGCTCGCGCCACGAGATTGGCCGGCACGTAATTACGGATCAGCCGATCATGAGGTGGCGCAATGAAAAATCGCCCACACAGCAGATCCAGTTGCTCACCCTGGCCGTCATTCTCACTCAGCATCCATCCGGCAGAGCCGACGCTTTCGCGTGTACTGATCGGTGCTTGCCCGCTACCGTCGTGCAGCACATGCGCCGCACCATGTGGCAGCAGAACGATATCTCCACTCAGCAGCTCTCGCGCTGTTCTCGTCTCCGGATCCTCGAAAATGGCCCGACCCTTGACGATTACGTGGTAGGGAATTTCGTTCGCCGCAGCCTGGCTCCAGGCAACGCGCCACGGTGCACCGTAGGCGCAGCGGACTTCGAGCTGGCCGGTTACGGAGATGATTTGGAGGAGATGGCTCAGCCAGTCGACTTCAGACATGGGACCTCAAAACGCTGTTGTACCTTATCTTTATCGCACATTGGTTCACCAAGCTGCTGAACGATTGCCAGGGCTGCAGAGATCAGGAACCTGACTCCTGGACAGCCGGACAATCGGCATCGCAATTCTTGGCAACCATCGCCGGTGAGAGCATTTGGCACCGCGGCGAATTGAAGAGCGTAGAAAGCACAGGACGAATGCACCTGTCGTGGCGAAATGTGGACGCGGAAAAGGCGCCTGGTAAAGAGCGTGACGGCGACGGCCGGGGACTTTGATCGGAAACGGTATGTTTCATCCTCCATTTGCACCAGCCAGCACTTGCGATTCTCTCGTGATTGCGTCCAATAAGTCCAAAATAGCTCTTATGGGGCGAGTCGTATGAAATCCCTCTCGGCACGCGAGGCCAAGAATGAGTTCGGACGACTCATCGACTTGGCGCGGGCGGAACCGGTAACGATCGAAAAACACGGTCGTCCCGTCGTCGTCGTCATGTCGGTAGAAGAGTATGAGCGCCTGACAGTCGCTGATTCTGTGCGGCGGGCAGGCGAGGAAACGGGCAAGGGGGAACGGCAGTGAGTCTGACTGACCGGGAAAAAGAACAAATCAAGGCCATGATCGATGCGGGCCAACCGCTGCCTCCACGATACAAGGCCGTTCTCTTCGACCAACCTCATGAAACGGAGCTGATCTGGCCAGGCAAGACATCCGAAGTCACCAATATCGTTCTGCCCTTTCAATCAATTGAGCAGATCGACGAGCCGCGAGCCGGCACGCATGCTGGAACGACGGATCTATTCGCCTTTGACCAAACTACCGGGCGTCAGAATGCAGGATGGACAAACAAGCTCATCTGGGGGGACAACAAGCTTGTTCTGGCATCGTTGAAGAATGGCCCCCTCCGACGCGAGATTGAAAACGCAGGTGGCTTCAAGCTTGTTTATATCGATCCGCCCTTTGACGTAGGAGCAGATTTCTCAGTTGCGCTCGATGTCGGTGGCGAGAGCCTCACGAAGCAGCCGAGCGTCATCGAGGAACTGGCCTATAGGGATACTTGGGGGCGCGGCACCGATTCTTACCTGCATATGATGCACGAGCGGTTGAGGCTAATCTGCGACTTACTCGCGCCAGACGGCTCGCTTTACGTGCATGTGGGCTGGCTCGTTTCCCACTATGTCCGAGTTGTTCTTGACGAAATTCTGGGAAAGGGCCGCCTTCTCAATCAAATTATCTGGAAGCGTCAGACAGCGCACAGCGATACAGGACAAGGCGCTGAACACTTTGGCCGCCTGCACGATGTTATTTTGTTTTACTCAAAGTCAGATTCTTACACCCTGAATATGCAGTATGTGCCTTATGATGAGAAATATCTTGAGACGCACTATCGCGGCGTGGAGCCCGAGACGGGCCGTCGTTTTGAACTCGACAACCTTACAGCGCCCGGCGGAGCTGGAAAAGGCAATCCGCAATACGAATTCATGGGGGTCACGCGATACTGGCGGTATAAAAAGGAGAATATGAATGCGCTACTGGAAAAGGGGCGTATCGTCCAGCCAAGCCCTGGCGCTGTTCCTCGCTACAAAAGATATCTTGACGAAATGCCAGGTGTACCGCTTCAGGACCTTTGGTTGGATGTGAACGCGATAAATTCACAGGCCAACGAGGCTATAGGTTATGCAACGCAAAAGCCGGTTGCTTTGCTTGAGCGAGTAATCAAGGCTTCATCGAATGAGGGCGATCTTGTTGCGGATTTCTTCTGTGGGTCCGGGACCACGCTAGTCGCAGCCGAAAAGCTCGGACGAAAGTGGATCGGGGCTGACTTGGGCCGGTTCGCCATCCACACCAGCCGCAAGCGAATGATCCGCGTACAACGCGAATTGCAGGAAGCGGGAAAGCCGTATCGCAGCTTCGAGATCCTGAACCTCGGAAAATATGAGCGGCAGTATTTTGCAGGCATCGATCCCACGCTCCCAGAAGAGCAGCGCCGCGCGATCTCCCTGCAAAAGGAAGAGCACTACCTTACGCTGATCCTCAGCGCGTACAAGGCCGAGCGCGTGTTCCAGTCGCCGCCATTTCACGGCAGAAAGACCGGGGCGCTGGTTCTCGTCGGGCCTATCGACGCCCCGGTCACGCAATCGCAGGTCCATGAGGCCGTTGAAGCCGCGCGCAAGCTTCGCGTCAGCAAGCTCGACATTCTCGGCTTCGAGTTTGAGATGGGGATCGTGCCGCACGCGCAGGACGAAGCGCGGGCTAAGGGCGTCAACGTTGCGCTCCGTTACATTCCCAAGGACGTGTTTGACCGCCGGGCCGTCGATAAGGGCCAGGTCGTCTTCTACGATGTCGCCTATGTAGATGTGCAGCCGGTTGTGAAGGGCACGACCGTGACGGTGCGGCTGAAGGATTTCGGCGTGTACTACCGTCAGGACGATGTCGGCGCGCTGATCGAGTCGTTGAAGAACGGCGGCTCCAAGGTCACGGTAGATGCCGGGCAGGTCGTGAAAATCACCAAGGACAAAAAGGGCGTAGTCAGCCGGGAGGTCCTAACCAAAGCCTGGAGCGATTGGGTCGATTATTGGGCCGTCGATTTCGACTTCGAGAACCGCAAGGAGATCGTACGGATCACAGAGGCCGACGGCGCCGAGCGCGAGGCCTGGACTGGGGGCTATATTTTCGAGAACGAATGGCAGTCGTTCCGTACCCGGCAGGATCGCACGCTGGAGCTGACGAGCGTGCCGCACGACTATCATAAGAAAGGCCGATACAAGATCGGCGTCAAGATCATCGACATTTTCGGTAATGATACTACCAAGGTAGTCGAGGTTTCGCTGTGAAGGCCGGCCCCATCGAAATCGGCCGGCTCCTGCAAAACCGACAGCGTTTCTGCGTTCCCATATACCAGCGCCATTACGTATGGACGCGGCAGAAGCAATGGGAACCGTTCTGGAACGATGTCCGCACCAAGGCGATCGAATGCCTGAGTGGGCGCGAACGCCGCTTCTCGCACTTCATGGGCGCCGTGGTGCTGGAAGCGCGCGGCGGTTTTTCGGCTGGCCGCGTTCCCTCCTTCCAGGTGGTGGACGGCCAGCAACGTCTCACCACCTTCCAGATATTTCTCGCGGCGGCGCGGGACTATGCCCGCGCCGCTGGGTTCGAGAAAAGCGCTGAAAAGATCGCCGACTATATCCTGAACGACAAGCCTCATTTGATGGAGGATCGGGATGTCGAAATCTACAAGGTGTGGCCGACACAGTACGACCGTACCCTGTTCATCAATATCATTGGCGGCGATCGTAAGGCACTTCGCAAGAAGTACAGCCGGCATTTCTATGCGAAGCGCGACAAAATTTACGACTACAACACCGTGCCGCGGCTGCTATCCGCGTACGGCTATTTCTACGACAAGATCAAGCATTCGGTAGAGAGTGATGATCTGGAGGACGAGTTCGCGCCGTCGCCGGAGGCGCCGGACGAGGACACCGAAGAGGCCGCTGCTGCCGACTCTGGTACGCCGGACGAGGTCAAGCTGGACGCCCTTTGGCAGGCGCTTGTAGAGGAATTCAAGGTCGTCGAGATCGTCCTCGAAGAAGGGGACGACGCACAGGTCATCTTTGAAACCCTGAACGAGCGCGGGGAGCCGCTTCTCGCCTCCGACCTGGTACGCAACAATATTTTTCACCGGGCCGACGCCTTGGGCGAAAAGGCGGAACAGCTTTTCGCGGCGCACTGGAAGGCCTTCGAAGACCCGTTCTGGAGCGTCGAAGAAAAGCAGGGTCGGTACAAGAAACCCCGCATCGAGTTCTTTCTGTCCAATTTCATCGCCGGAAAGATCGCGGGCGAGGTCAATCTCTCGAAGCTCTTCAGCGAATACAAAGCCTTCCTAAAACCCCGCAAGGCCAAGGAGCCGCGTTACGCGACGGTGGCGGCAGAGTTGCAGGACCTGGAGCGGTTTGGCGCCGTGTACCGTGAGCTGGTCGAACGCACGACCGTTTCGGCGCTCGCGGTGTTCTCCCGCCGCCTGCTGCCGTGGGATGTAACGACCGTCTATCCGCTGGCAATGCGCCTATGGGCAAGCGACATGGAGGATGCGGACAAGGCCGCCGCCCTCGACATGTTGCTGTCCTTCATCGTGCGGCGCGGCGTCTGCGAGCTGACCAGTAAGAACTACAACAAGTTCTTCCTGACAGTGATCGCGCACCTGGAAGACAAGGGCTGGAGTGCGAGCAATCTCGGTGCGTTTCTCCTGGCGCAGAAACCCGAGACGGGCCGCTTCCCGCGCGACGAAGAGTTCGAGCAGAAATGGCTCAATACGCGGGCCTATGTCGCCCTGCAGCCTGCGCGGGCGCGAGCGGTGCTTCAGGAAATCGAGATCGCCAAGCGCACCAAATATCACGAGACCACGACGCTTGCCCCATCCCTCACGGTCGAGCATGTGATGCCTCAGCAATGGGCCGCGCACTGGCCGATGGCGGACGGCACCCGGCCCAATGCGGACCAGATCTACGCCGCGCTTTTCAACAGTGTCGAAGATGATACGCCCGTCGGTCACATCGTGCGTCGCAACCGGCTCAGGGAAAGCTTCGGCAACCTGACATTGCTCACACAGCCGCTGAACGCCGCGGTGAGCAACGGGCCGTACGGGGACTGGGTCAATGACAAGGGCGAGACGGTCAAGGGCAAGCGCACCGCGTTGCAGGATCATTCCCTGCTGGTCATGAATCGTGAAATCACCGACTGCGACACATGGGGCGAGGACGCGATCATCGCGCGCGGCCGGAACCTGTTCGCGCTGGCAAGAACAATCTGGAAATTGCCCGCGGTTAACGCGGCTGAGGCCTGACGGGGGGAACGACGTGGCGCTGCATCCTGATTTTCCGACCGATCCTTATGCGGTGCTGCCCCCGGACATACGCTGGTATCCTGGCGACGAACTGCTGGGCGGCGTGGGCTACGAAATGTTGCTACCACCGCTCGTGTATAAGGTGCGCAAGGCCGTGGCGGAATGGCGGGAATCCGGCTACGAGGGCGCTTCGCCGACCACGGCGGCGTTGCTGAACCATTGGTTCCGCGCCGAGCATATGATGCCGCAGGCCGACGGTACTGTGCGGCCGTTCCAGTGGTATTTCGCGCAGCGCGAGGCTGTCGAGTCGGCCATCTGGCTCTACGAAATCGAACGCGCCCGCGACCCGTATGCGCTGATGAAGTTTGATTCCTCCGGCCGCGTGTCAAAGGGCATGTTCGCCGAGGACTGGACCCGCTATGTCCTGAAACTTGCTACCGGCGCCGGCAAGACCAAGGTCATGAGCCTTCTCATGACGTGGTGCTATTTCCACAAGCTCTACGAGCCGGACTCCGATCTTTCGACGAATTTCCTGCTGATCGCGCCCAATATCATCGTGCTTGACCGGCTGCGCACCGATTTCGACGGCTCCCGGATTTTCTACGAAGATCCCCTGCTCCCGGACAACGGCTACGAGGGGCAGAACTGGCAGGATGATTTCCAGATGACCGTCCACATCCAGGATGAAATCGCGTTGGTCGCGCCGCAGGGCAACCTGTTCCTAACCAACATCCATCGCGTCTATGAATCCGGGTCCGCGCCGGCCTTCGAGGATGAAAACGCCACCGACTATTTCCTTGGAAAGAAGCCCGTCGGCAAGACGACGGACAGCCAGGTCGATCTGGGTATGATCGTGCGCGAGGTGCCCGATCTCGTCGTCCTGAACGACGAGGCGCACCACCTACATGACGCGCAAAGCGCCTGGTTCAAATCCATCGAGGATATTGCGTTGCGCCTGCGCCAGAAGGGGTCGCAGCTCTCGGCGCAATTCGATCTCTCCGCCACGCCCAAACACAACAACGGCGCGATCTTCGTGCAGACGGTCAGCGATTATCCGCTGGTCGAAGCGATCCGTCAGGGCGTGGTCAAGACCCCGGTGCTGCCGGACGGGCCGTCGCGCGCGAAGCTCCAGGAGAAAAAGAGCGCGCAATTTACCGAGCAATATGAGGACTACCTCCATCTCGGCTACCTCGAATGGAAGAAAGTCTATGACGAACTTCTTCCGACGGGGAAGAAGTCTGTGCTGTTCGTCATGACCGACGACACGCGTAATTGCGACGAAGTAGCCGAATATCTGGAAAGCCGCTATCCCGATCTGAAAGACGGCGTGCTCGTCATCCACACCAAGCGCAACGGAGAGATTTCTGAAGCGTCTTCTGGCAAGAGCAAGGAAGAACTGGATAAGCTGCGCGAAGCCAGCAAATCCATCGACGATCCAGCCAGCCCTTACAAGGCCATTGTCTCCGTAATGGTGCTGCGCGAGGGTTGGGACGTGCAGAACGTCGTCTCGATCGTCGGCCTGCGGCCCTACACCAGCGCGGCGCGCATCCTGCCCGAACAAACTCTCGGCCGTGGCCTGCGGCGCATGTTCCGCGGCGAAGATGTGCAGGAGAAAGTCAGCGTCATCGGCACGGACGCCTTCATGGATTTCGTCGAAGGGATCAAGGTCGAGGGCGTCGAACTGGAATACCAGCCGATGGGCGAGCGAACCGGCCCCAAGTCGCCGGTCGTCATCGAAGTCGATCAGGACAACAAAGCCAAGGACATCGACAGGCTTGACATCGACCTGCCGCTGCTCGCGCCCCGTGTCCAGCGCGAATACAAGAATCTTGCCGATCTTGATGTGGCCGCGCTTGGCCACAAGCGCGTGGCTTATCGCCAGTTCACGGAGGAAGAGCAGCGCGAAATCGTCTTCCGCGACATGAATACTGACGAGCAAAGCCACATCACGGCGATGGATACCGCCTTCACGCCCAACTACCAGAACATGATCGGATTCTTTGCGCGATCCATCATGCGCGACCTGCGGCTGGTCGGCGGATTCGATATCCTCTTCGGCAAGCTCAAGGAATTTGTGGAGTCGTATCTCTTCGACCGTACCGCTGACCTCGATGACCTTAACACGTTGCGCAACCTGTCCGAGATCGAAGCCACGCGCACGCTGGTCGAAACCATCAAAAGCGCTGTCAACGCGCTCACGGTGCAGGATACCGGCGCGACCGAGGTGCGCGGCTCCATCCGCTTGGCCAAGACCCGGCCGTTCCTCGTGAAGGAACAGCCTTTCCTCGTGCCGAAGAAGTCGATCTTCAACAAGGTCGTCGGCGACTCTCATTTCGAGCTAGAATTCGCGGCGTTTCTCGACGGCTGCCCAGACATCGTCTCCTTCGTGAAGAACAGCCAGAGCACGTCCTTCCGCATCGAGTACCAGAACGCCGACGGCAGCATCGCAAACTACATTCCTGACTTCATCGTCAAGCAGACCGACAGCCATGTCTGGATTGTCGAAACGAAGGGCCGCGAAGACCTGGACGATCCGCTAAAATGGGACCGCCTTCAGCAATGGTGCGCCGACGCAACCGCTCACGATGAAGCCGGCCGCACCTTCAGCCCGCTGTTCATCCGGCAGGAAGGTTGGGAACAGTACAAGCCGACCCACTTCCACGACGTCATCGCTGCCCATCAGTAAGCCGTAGAAAGAATTCGGAACGTGGCTTCTACAACGCTGATCGAACGGCCGCGACGAATTTGTTGTAGGCGGCCGCATCTCTCTTCATCATTGATCGAAGCCCAGCATGGATTTCGAGCTGCACCCCCGCCCGGGTGCTGCCACGGTTGCAGATATTCTCGGGCTCCATGCCGCCGTATTTGCCGTCTGTCACGACGTTGCTGTCGAAGCCGGCGCCTTGCAGGGCTTCATGGACACGGTCGCGCAGTGCCGCGTCTCGTCCGCCCACCTGCAGGGATCGTGCATCTCCATCCAGACCATGAATGGTGACCACTTTCTCGCAAGGCTCGATCAGCGCCAAAGCGCGCTCATCGTCGAAGCGGTGCGAGGTGATGTGCAGAACCTTATTACCCTTATTCTTGAGACCCCTCAGCGCGTAAAAATTGTGATCGTTACCGGCGATGGAATCTGCGAGTTCGGCGGTGAGGGGTTCGATCCCGCCGCCATGCGGCGCGACGATCGCCACCTTGCTCCCTGCGACGGTGCGCGCGGTAACGCTATAGTCGACGTTCTCCCGTTCTTTGCCGCGAAGTTCCTCGAAATTCCTGTACTCATCCCCGCGCGCCATTGTTTCCTCCCGCTGGAGCCGCCTTCCTTCCCTTCAGGAAGATCATACCATCAAAAGCACCGAGTTTGGCCCTGTCGGCGTCCGCATAGCGACGCCTGTTCGTAACCGCATCGCCTGTCCCGAGATCGGTGATCTTGCCGCCCCAGGAGCCGTCGCCAAGCGGATACACAACGATGTGGAAGCCATCTGTCTTCAGGTAGGGATTGCCTGATTGCGATGTCTTCCACTTGCGCGTCAGCCATCGCTTCCTGCGGGCGGCGACATTCTTTAGGTCCCGCTCCCGGCGACGCGGATTGACGTAGTCGTCTTCCATCTTCTCGGCGCAGACGCAGCCGACATCGAGCCCCCCTTCATAGTCCTCATGGGCCATGTGGTGGACGTAGCGGATTTCCTCCCGTCCACACATTTCGCACTGTCCGTCGGGAGAGCCGAGGTCCGTGACTCCCTCACAGGTCCATCCTTTCTGTGGAACGCCCTTCTGATCCCAAAGCATATCTCAATCCGGATCGATTGCGCCGTGCAAGGGAGCGCTGCTGTGTACGAACATCTCCATCTCCTGCTTCAGAAGTTCGTCGTAGCGCGCCGATAGCTCGTCGAGGACTACCATCATCTTCATCTGGCCGATCGACCAGATGGCTAGACCGCGAGCGCCGAACGGGCCTCCGGTTGTCTCCTCGACGATGGCGAGCGCTTCTGCCTCATTCAGCGGGCGGTGCAATTTCGCGCAAAGATAAGCATAGGTTGCCGGAAATTTTCCCCTGATCGAGCGCCAGGAATCCTCTGAGATCGTGGGCGCCTTAAGCGCGGCTTTGCTGACGAGCCATCCTTCCGCGGCATGGGCGATCAGCTCTGGAAGCGCCTCGGCGATGCGCGCGCCCGCGGCGTGCTGGATGAATATTTTCGCTGGTAATGGATCGCGGCTCGCTTGCCATTCGCCCCATGCGAGCTCGACATCGAGCAGCAATGCGTCATTCGCCATTGCCTTTAGCCAGCGTGCCGCCGCGGCCTTGTTTCCTCGATCAATCCAACGTTCGAGGATTGCCTTCCGCGCCTCCACCGAAAGGAAGGGATAGATGGCCGAAAGCAGGCTGTCCGTTCGCGGGCCAACGCGGCGGCCCTTGGCCGGTAGCGCGATCAGGTCCGCGCTTAATCGGTCGAGTTCGCTCGTGTTGCCGCCATCGTTCCCAACGCGGATAAGACGTGTACGGAGTGCCCGTATGAGCAGCTGATCCGCTTCAAGATAGCGGAGTGTGGCGGTCCGCAGCTCCGCCGCGCTGAGGCAAGCCACGTAAGCGTGAAGCAGATTGCGGCCGAGATCGTCCCGGAGGTGAATCGAGCAAGCTTCGATGCGGCCCAGCTTTCGTGCGAGCACCTCATCCTCTATGGCTGGTGTGTCGTCTGCGGCTCTGGACGTCATGGCTCAGCTGGGCTTCTTGGCGTCTTTCTGGCGATCGGCGATGCTTGTGAGCCAGCTCTCCAGCTTGACAACCTCGTCCAGAAGATCCGCATGCGTGACGGTTTCCGGGTTGAGCGTTTCCGCCGTCGCGTGAAGTTCCTCGGAGAGACGGCCGCGCGCGGCGGTGACGGTTTTCACGTCCGCTTCCTCGAGGACTGCCAGCTTGAACAGGCTCGTTCCCCTGATCGCATTGTCGAACCTGCCCAGCACGGGGAAGATGAAGTCTGCAATACCTTGGTCCCAAGACTCGCGGAGCTGCTCGATGATGCCTTTAGCGAAGATCGTCCGTTTGGCGTCGGCCCAACCATCAAAGTGAAGTTTCGCCGCTTTCAGCTCCGAGCGCAGCGACTGGCCCAACTGCCAGGCGGACTTCGCTTTCATCGGCAGCTCGGCTTCCACGAAGCCTGGACGATTCTGTTTGCGGGCTACCGTTTGGTAGTGGATCGGCATCGCCTTCGACTCCGCTTCCCGGCGCAGTTCGAACAGGAACGCGAGGTCGTGGGTGAAGACGACGACCTGGCGGTGGGCGGATTCTTCCACCAGCCGCGCGGCGACAGCCTTGCGATGAATATGGTCGAGTGAGGACATCGGATCGTCAAAGACGATTCCGGAATACTGCTTCGCCGTGACCAGTTCGGCGAGGAATGCCGCAAGCGCTACGCAGCGGTGCTCGCCTTCGCTGAAAATGTCGCCGACCGGCTCGTCCGGCTTCTCGACCAGCGTGACCTGAAAATACGAAACGGCCGCCGCATCTTTGATCTTTTTCAGCTCGACCGGCATGCGCGAAAGCTTCAGCTTTTCGATCTCGCGGGCAAAGCGGCCGCGAAGCGCGTTGGTCACGATACGGTCCGATAGGTCCTTATTCTTGTCCGTAACACCGCGCTTGGCCGTATCCTTGATGGCTTTCCTGATTACCTGCGCCTCCTTGAGCCGCTGGATCTCCGCCTTGAGGTCTGGCACGAGCGGCGCCAGTCCCTCACGCGCCTTGAGCTCCCGAAATTCATCAAGCAGCGACGTATATTCGATACTGCCACGGTCCGCCGCCAGTTGGGCCGACCGTGTTCCCAGACCGGCCGACGCAGCTGCGAGTTCTGCCTCCGGCAGAACCGCCAGCTGTTGCGGCGCCGCTGCTTCCCGAAGCAGTGCGCGCAGCCGCCCGGCCGCGATCACCGCACATCTGCGAACCGACATTGCAAGTTGCGCATCGCCGAGATCACCCTCGATGAATCTACACAGCTCGAGGATCGTTTTCATGTCGATCTTCGACTTGCCTGCGTCCGTCAGGAACGCGCGATAGCTCAGCTCGGCGGCTTCCTCCTCCGCGCGCGTGCTGCTCTTTATGAAACCCTCGAAAACGTTGCGCCGCTTGATTGCTGCATCATCCAGCGGCTGCTGACAAAGCACGCAAAGCTCGTCATGCCCTTCCTCGTCCGGAAAGCGCTTATCGGGATATGCGACTTCATCGGAGTATTTCCGGGCAGCTTCCCAGAGCGCGCGCCAAGTCGGTTCACCGACATTCGGCAACGGTGATGCAGTGAACAAAGCATCAGATGCAAGCCGAGCGGCGGAAACGGCTGCGTCACGCTCCTCCCTCAATTTCTCGCGGGTTCGAAAAGCGCTCGCGGAAGCCGCCGCCACAAGCTGCGCCAGCTTTGCAGCACCATCGTCGAGCCGGCTCTTGTGGTGGGCAAGGCGCATCGAGGCACGCTGCGGGTCCTGCGCGAGATCGCTTTCGAGCGTGATCAGACGATGGTTCTCTTCGGCGGATAGCGTTGCGAGCAAATCTAGCTGGGCAACGCTCGAACCGGCGGAAAGCTCGAGGACGTAGGCGCCCGCCGCCGTCGCACGGTCAAGCTTGGAATTCTTGATTGACAGCGGGGTCTGAGCTGACAGCTCGGCGAGCTTGGCATCCAGATTCGCTTTCAACTTATCGCAGGCGGCAGCCAGGCCTTCCAGAACCTGCATCGGCTGCGGGATGTAAGCGACTGCATTGGTCTTCTCAACATGGATGTTTGCGCTGCGCGAGTCAAAGATGCTGATCGACGGCAGGTCCGGATTCGCGGGCGTGTCAGGCGTCCACGCAAAGCTTTGCTCGACCGCCCCGCGCATGTAAGTGAGGTTTGCCGACTGCGGCGCTTGCGGACTGCCTTCAATGTCCCGGAGAATCTTCACCCCGCGGTCGCGTGTCCGGCATGCGTGCTTGAGAATGCGGACAAAGCCTGATTTGCCAGAGCCGTTGTCGCCGTAAATTACAGTGAGGCCGCTCCTTGCGAATTCGAGCGTCTGGTCGGGAGCGAGAGCGTTGATGCCCGTAGGTTTCTCGATACGCAGCAGGGAAATCGGTACGCCCGTGGATTGCTGCGCCGAGACGTGATCGCCGGAGAGCACTTCATGCGGAAGCGACGGGTCGAGGCAAAGTTTCGTCAGCGCATCCAGGTCGTCGGAGGTAAGCGGCCCGCCGGCAACGAGGCGCCTTAGCGCATCCCGCTGCCAGATCGGACGATCGAGCGACCATAACAATATCTCAGCAAACGCGTCGCTCTCGCCGAAGACCTGCCCAAGGTCCGGTGTTGACGATATCGCAGCCGCTTCGCCCCTAAGCCCCTGCATCATCACCCCGCCCTGAAAGGGCCTTAAGCGACTTTAAAGGGAGTAAGACAAAGGGCTGGCCGTGATCGATGTTCACGCGCAAAGACGTCTCGCCATACTCTCCCGGAGGCGCGAGAGCGACTAGCAGCCTGCTCTGGAGCGTGTGCTCTTCGCCTTCGGGCGGGAGTGTCATGCGCTCGGGAAGGCGGCGGTAGAACGACGTTTCATACACCCAGACGTCGTTGCCCTTCAGCAATACGAGAAGCTGGCGGATGCGACGACGCAGCGCGATCTCTTTCGCCGGCTCGATATCCGTCAGTACGTCCCTCTTTGCATAGGTGAGGCTGCCCAGGATTTCGAATAACTCTTCCGCGTAGGTGCTCGTCTCTTCGGTGAGCGCAATTTCGATTGCCGTGACGAGGTCATGGGAATGCGATGCTTCGTGGTAGAGGCGCTTCTCGTCCGATGTGGCGTACGCAAGATCCCAATCGAAGCGCGGAATGATTTGCGGCGGCTCCTCCGCGGCAGAGTCTGTTGGCGGGGCAGGAGGAACGGGAGGGACAGGAGGGTCTAGCGCCTCCACTCCAGCCGGTCCGCCTTCCGAATAGATGATCTGCTCGCGACGCACGCCGAGCGCTTTCGCCAACCGATCGACCGTTGTCATCGGGATAGCGGCGTTGTTGTTTTCGATCATACGGAACATGCGTTCGCTGACGCCGATTTCGGCTGCCATTTCTTTTTGCGTGCTCATCCGGTCAAGGCCCCCGCGCAACTCTTTGATCGTCGCTCCTTTAGCGGTGTACTTCTTCATGTGTGCCTCTTTCTACTTGATGCATCGTACAACAGAATGGATCAAGGCGTGAGGCAAATGATCGGCAAGCGACCGGCAGTGGAACGGCAAGAACAGGCAACCTGCGGGCGGTCTAACGATGCACGCAAGGCCTGCCCGAAGCCATCAGTCACGCATCTCACTACAGTATTCCCCAGGCGCGGTACCGCCCTCTTCCCGTCAATTCCCGTATCCCCAGTTCCGCGATGAGGCTGAGTGCTCCGCGTTGCGTGACGTTCGCCGCCTTGGCGATAGTTGATGCCGATATGGCCCAGGCACCGCCATGGCGTGATCTACCAGACGGCGACGAGGGCGTGCCATCGCGCGTTCGACGGCCTTGTGCCGCTGAAGGCTGCGCGTGAGGCGTTCGCCGGCTTCGCCCGTTCGGCGAAAATCCTCGAGGACGTCTCTATGGCGATGCCCTGGATGGCCGGGCCGAAAGCCGGCGAGACTGGCGGTGTCGCCGCCTGACGCCGAGGGGAGGACAAGATGCTTTCTCAACCCTTCGAAAAACCTGTCCGCGTGTGGCTGGGGCTCGGCTTTCCGCGCCAACTGAACTCGGTCGTGGATGCCTACCAGTTCGTCGTGGACTGGTGTGGAAACAGTCCGGAGCAAAGGGCAGCGATCCGCGCCTGCAAGGCTGCGCTGGTCGGCGAGATCGACGCGGAGACAGCGCGCGGAATCCTGGTTCGGTTCGCCAGGAAGAAAGACATCCTGGCCGAGGACGGGACGATGCCGCCGGTGATGGACTCCGGACAACGGTTGCACGTCTGATCCTCAGCGCGATTTCGGAGCGGTGGCCACGGGTCGCCGCTCTCCGTTTCTCACGGAACGCGCATCCGGAACGGTGCGCCCGGTGGCGGTGCATCAGCGAGTATTTCCTACTCGATCCGTTTGATCGTGCCTCCCGAGAGCCGGAAGACGCCGTCATGGCCGCCTTGCTTTGCAAAATCGTCCTGTAGCTCGCCCCAGGTGCCCAGAGGGTTGCCACAGTCATCGCATTTGATTTCGGTCGAGTCGGTGGCGTCGGCAGGAATGCGAAGCCGGATCGTCCCGCAATAGGGACATTCGAGCTTGTGATCCAGATATTCCTGCATCGAGTCCGGCCTTCGATTGCCCCGTCGAAAACCATATCGGGCTAGCGCTCTGTTGAAAAACAAAAAGGCATTTGCGCCCGTATCGACAGGGTGTTGTGTGTTCCATCCCGGAGCGCACTCGGCGAGAACCGACTTTTGGCTTCACCCGATCGTGGATGTCTCCGATGCCGCCGACACGTGCTGCGCGGCAAGGAACATCAACGTCGAGGCTGCGGTACGCCGGTTCCAGCCGGCGGATTCGGCCATGTCCAGCAGACCCGTCAGCAGCGGCTTCAAGGCGCTGCGGCACTCCGTTTCATAGGCGAGGAACTCGCTCGGCGAATGGGTCGGTGCCGAAACGGATCCGATGTCCGTCATCTTATTCATGGAATTCTCAGACTCTCTGAAAGCCCGCTCCCGATAACGGGAGCGGGCCATTTGTCGGTAGATCAGAAGTCCATGCCGGCGCCGGCGGGCAGGGCGGGCGCGGCCTCCTTCTTCGGTTTCTCGGCCACCATCGCCTCGGTGGTCACCAGCAGGCCCGCGACCGAGGCAGCGCCTTGAACGGCCGTTCGCACCACCTTCGCCGGATCGATGACACCCTGCTTGTAGAGATCGCCGAACTCGTTGGTCTGGGCGTTCCAGCCCCAGCCGAACTCGCCCTTCTCGCGCAGCTTGCCGACGATGATCGAGCCTTCCGAGCCGGCATTCTCGGCGATCTGCCGCACCGGCGCCTCAATGGCGCGGCGCACGATTTCGACGCCGGTCTTCTGATCGGCATTGTCGACGACCACATTGTCGAGTGCCTTGGCGGCCCTCAGCAGAGCGACACCGCCGCCCGGCAGAACGCCTTCTTCGACAGCGGCGCGGGTCGCATGCAGCGCGTCGTCGACGCGGTCCTTGCGCTCCTTCACCTCGATCTCGGTCGAGCCGCCGACGCGGATCACCGCGACGCCGCCCGCCAGCTTGGCCAGCCGCTCCTGCAACTTCTCGCGGTCGTAATCTGAGGTGGTTTCCTCGATCTGGGTCTTGATCTGGGCGACACGGCCCTGGATCTCGGCCTTCTTGCCGGCGCCGTCGACGATGGTGGTGTTTTCCTTCTCGATCACCACCTTCTTGGCGCGGCCGAGCATCTGCAAGGTCACGTTCTCCAGCTTGATGCCGAGATCCTCGCTGATGGCGGTGCCACCCGTCAGGATGGCGATATCCTCCAGCATGGCCTTGCGGCGGTCGCCGAAGCCCGGAGCCTTGACGGCCGCGACCTTGAGGCCGCCGCGCAGCTTGTTGACCACAAGGGTAGCCAACGCCTCGCCTTCGACATCTTCGGCGATGATGAGGAGCGGCTTCGACGACTGCACGACCGCTTCCAGCACCGGCAGCATGGCCTGCAGGTTGGAAAGCTTCTTCTCGTGGATCAGAACATAAGGCTCTTCCAGTTCGACGCGCATCTTGTCCTGATTGGTGATGAAGTAGGGGCTGAGATAGCCGCGGTCGAACTGCATGCCCTCGACCACCTCGAGTTCTGTCTCGGCGGTCTTGGCTTCCTCGACGGTGATGACGCCTTCGTTGCCGACCTTCTGCATCGCCTCGGCGAGGAAACGCCCGATCTCGGCGTCGCCATTGGCCGAGATGGTGCCGACCTGCGCGATCTCGTCGTTCCTGGTGACCTTGCGGGCATTGGCCTTCAGCTCGGCGACGACAGCATCAACCGCCTTGTCGATGCCGCGCTTCAGATCCATCGGGTTCATACCCGACGCCACGGCCTTGGCGCCTTCCCGGACGATCGCCTGGGCGAGAACGGTCGCCGTCGTCGTGCCGTCGCCGGCATTATCGCTCGCCTTGGAGGCAACCTCGCGGACCATCTGCGCACCCATGTTCTCGAACTTGTCCTCAAGTTCGATCTCCTTGGCGACGGAAACGCCGTCCTTGGTGATGCGCGGTGCGCCGAAGGATTTGTCGATGACGACATTGCGGCCTTTCGGGCCGAGCGTCACCTTCACCGCATTGGCGAGGATATCGACGCCGCGCAGCATCTTCTCGCGAGCGTCAGCGTGGAACTTCACCTCTTTCGCAGCCATTGGATCACTCCTTTCATTCCAGGCAGCTTCATGGACTGGTTGACTGTTCGAAGAAGCCGTCAGGCAGCCTTCTTCAACTCGGTGGTCTCGCCGATCACGCCCATCACGTCGCCTTCCTTCATGATGAGCAAGTCCTCGCCGTCGAGCTTGATTTCGGTGCCGGACCATTTGCCGAACAGGATACGGTCGCCCACCTTGACGTCGAGTTCGACGAGCTTACCACTCTCGTCGCGGGCGCCGGGACCGACGGCGATGACTTCGCCCTCCTGCGGCTTCTCCTTGGCGGTGTCGGGAATGATGATGCCGCCAGCCGTCTTTTCGTCGGCCTCGATGCGGCGGACCAGGATACGGTCATGCAATGGACGGAACGTCATGTCGTTCTCCTCTTGGACAAACAGATTTTGAGGTTCCTCCGCACCGGACCGGCAATATCGGACGGATGCGGGGCGCGGCGATCCATCAGGCATCGCGCGCGCATACGATCTGGTTTGGGAATTTTCCGGTTTCAAGAGGGAAATGCAAAAATTTTAGCACTCACCCAATGAGAGTGCCAACGGACTGTTATCGCGTCGTTATTCCGCCTTGCAGATGAATTTTTCCGCTTGAACTTTCCCGATGATGGAACAAAATTATTCGAGCCTTCGCCACTTGCGAGGCTGTGAAACCGAACCCGACAAAGGAGCTTTTTGGAAAGACGGAGGACCGAGATGAACCGCCAGAATCCCAAGCCGATCATCCCTTCTCTTGTACCCGAAACATCCGACCTCGCGCTTGACCGTCTGCTCGCCCCGGCGAGGCACTTCAAGCACCCCGACGAGGTGCTGAACGACAAGACGCTCGACTTGCAGGAAAAGCGCGCGATCCTCTCCTCCTGGGCCTCGGATGCGTGCGCCATAGACTCCATGCCAGCGCTGCGTCAGCCGCCGGGGGCGGAGCGGCCGGTCTCCTTCGACCAGATCATGGATGCCTTGTGCAAGCTCGACCACGATATGTCAGGTCGGGCGACGACGTCTGGCGAATTGCGCCACAATTTCGATAGGCTCGATGCCTGAAGCCGCGCGGAAAGGAGACTTATGACGATGGTAAGCAGGGAATTCCGCCTGCAGATGGAAGGTTACGGCCTGACTACGGCCGAAATCCACTATCATCTGCCCGACCACCCCAGCTTGCTCCAGCTCTATGTCTGGCAGGAGTATGACCTTGCGCCGGAGTTTCCGGAACTGAAGGGCTTTCTCGGCTACTGGGAGCGCGAACTGGAGGGCGCGCTGCACTCCGTGCGCGTCGCCCACCATCGCTTCATCGAACCGTCGGAATGGCGCGCCGTCGACGGCATCATTGCCATCCACTGAAGCTCGTTTCGGGCCGCAGGACATCGATCACCGACGCCCGGCGGGGCTTGCGGGAAGAGCGGGCTGACGACGGCGCCAATCCGGCGCGCCTGGCGGCCTTGAGAAATGCCTTATGCGCGTCGCGCGCACTGCGCCATCCGTCCAGCGCGTCGCGGCAGGCGCGCAGAGCAGCACGCCAACTCCGTCCTCGCGCCCATTCGGGCCACTGCTGATCCAGGCATTCCAGCGCCTCAAAACTGCTGGTGACGTTGCGCGACCCAGTGGAAAACTCGAGCGTGACAGGACCGGGAAACCGAACGTCGTTCATCACTTCCTCCGTTCTTTGACGTCTTTTCAAGAGCAAGCAATCGCGGGCATTATTCTCCCGCCGATTATCGAGATGGTTGGCGATCCGACCGGCGTCAAGGCGGCGTTATGGCCCGCGCATCTGTGTGGGGCGGCTATTCGACATTGAAGCTGAAAGCATCAATCTTCTTCTTCATCGGCGTCCAGAAGTTCGATCAGTTCCGCGACGCGCGTTCCCGGCAGCGGTCGTCCTTCACCCATCAGCGCCTCGTCGCCGTTGAGCCAGGCCCAGGCTTCGCGCAGTTCCTCGAAGGAGGCGCCGGTCGCCATGAGGTCGGCAATCAGCGTTTCGTCCGCCGGCCCGAGAACCGACACAATCTCTTCCCGTGTGATCGCCATGGCCACTCCTTTCCATATTCATCCATAATCCCTTCGGAGGCGCGAATTGGCGATGCCATAATGCGCGCCGGACCAAGGCGTTCCACCCGTCGCACGACGAACGCAATTCTGGTCTTGACGTGAGGAAACCGAATTCCCAAATCGCTCTTGCCGGCGCCTGAAAGAGGCCGGCAAAAGGTCAAGGAGCGCTGCTGCCTTGGCGCTCCTCGTATCTATGTTGCTCAATTGGAGGATGTAGCTATGAGAACCACATTCGACTTTTCTCCCCTGTTCCGGTCGAGCGTCGGCTTCGATCGAATGTTGAACGCGCTCGAAACCGCGAGCCGCATCGACACCGTCGACAACTGGCCGCCCTATGACATCGCCAAGACAGGCGAGAACGACTACCGCATCACCATGGCGGTGGCCGGCTTCGGCCAGGACGAACTGGACATCACCCAGGAGCGGAACATGCTCATGGTGAACGGCCAGAAGGCTGGCGAGGACAAGGGCGAGTACCTGCATCGCGGCATCGCCGGCCGCGCTTTCCAGCGGCGTTTCGAGCTGGCCGACCATGTCAAGGTCGTCAACGCCGGTCTCGTCAACGGCCTGCTGACCATCGATCTCAGGCGCGAGATTCCCGAAGAGATGAAACCGCGCCGGATCGAGATCGCAGCCGAGAAGGCGACGCCGAAGGTCGCGACGAAGAAGATCGAGGCCGAGAAGCAGGCCGCCTGAGGCCATTCGCCAGCGCATTTCTCGTAAGGCGCCGGGCAACGTGCCCGGCGCCGACGGGAAAGCATTGTCAACCAAACGAACGAAAGGAGAAGAACGATGAGCGTGCGTGATCTGATCCCCTGGAGCCGCAACGACGGCAACCAGGTCCCGAGCGTCTTCCGCGAAGGTGAGCGCGATCCGTTCCTGTCGCTGCATCGCGAGGTGAACCGCCTGTTCGACGACGTCTTCCGTGGCTTCGGGTCAAACCTGCCCGCGTTCAACGGCGCGTCCGCTTTCGGCGCGGGCTGGCCGAGCGTCGAGATCTCCAACGGCGAAAAGGAGATCAAGGTGACGGCCGAGGTGCCTGGCCTGCCGCCGAAGAAGGCGAACGCCCGGTCATGGGCATCGAACACCATCTCCTGCGTCTCCCGCGGATAGGCTCTGACGAACATCATGCGGCTGTGGCAGAGCCGGACATGAGCGACCTTCACGG